>JACCDW011192339.1_pt1 | contig 29227 bp, 28 predicted proteins | sample 7449781 | NCBI WGS metagenome assembly JACCDW01 (sample SAMN15323449, study PRJNA562643) | freshwater metagenome | isolation source: river surface water | place: USA:Blue River Watershed | collected 2017-08-18
CCCGCGCATCGACGGTCGCGACACCCGTACCGTGCGTCCGATCACCATGCGTTCCGGCGTCCTGCCGCGCACCCACGGCTCGGCCCTGTTCACCCGTGGTGAAACCCAGGCCCTGGTGGTCGCCACGCTGGGCACCGAGCAAGATGCTCAGAAGATCGACGCCCTGGCCGGTGAGTTCACCGACCGTTTCCTCTTCCACTACAACATGCCCCCGTTTGCCACCGGTGAAACCGGCCGCGTGGGAAGCCCCAAGCGCCGAGAAATCGGTCACGGCCGCTTGGCCAAGCGTGCCCTGGTGCCGCTGCTGCCCAGCAAGGAAGAGTTTCCCTACGTGCTGCGCGTGGTGTCGGAAATCACCGAATCCAATGGCTCTTCGTCGATGGCATCGGTGTGCGGCGGCTGCCTGGCCCTGATGGACGCCGGTGTGCCGATGAAGGCCCATGTGGCTGGCATTGCCATGGGCCTGATCAAGGAAGGCAACCGCTTTGCGGTGCTGACCGACATCCTGGGTGATGAGGACCACCTCGGCGACATGGACTTCAAGGTGGCCGGTACCACCGGTGGCGTCACCGCCCTGCAGATGGACATCAAGATCCAGGGCATCACCAAGGAAATCATGCAGGTCGCCTTGGCGCAGGCCAAGGAAGCGCGCCTGCACATCCTGGGCAAGATGCAGGACGCCATGGGCGAGGCCAAGACCGAACTCTCCGAGTTCGCGCCGCGCCTGTACTCCATGAAGATCAACCCCGAGAAGATCCGTGACGTGATCGGCAAGGGCGGCGCCACCATCCGTGCGCTGACCGAAGAAACCGGCACCACCATCGACATCGGAGAAGACGGCACCATCACCATCGCCTCCACCGATGGCGAGCGCGCTGCGCTGGCCAAGAAGCGGATCGAGGAGATCACCGCTGAAGCCGAAGTGGGCAAGGTCTACGAAGGCCCGGTCACCAAGATCCTGGACTTCGGCGCGCTGATCAACATCCTGCCGGGCAAGGACGGGCTGTTGCACATCAGCCAGATCGCCCACCAACGCGTGGAGCGCGTGGAGGACTTCCTCACCGAAGGCCAAGTGGTGCAGGTCAAGGTTCTGGAGACCGATGAGAAGGGACGCATCAAGCTGTCGATGAAGGCCCTGCTGGAGCGCCCTGAGGGGATGCCCGAAGAGGAAGATCGTCCCCGTCGTGAGTTCCGTGACCGCGGCGACCGCGGTGACCGTGGCGACCGCCCCCGCCGTGAGCGCAGCGACCGCGGCGATCGTGGTGAGCGCGGCGAACGCCGTGCGCCGGGCCAATCGGGCGAGCCTGGTGAAGCCGGCGCGTCCGGTGCCGAGGGATCAGCAGCCAGCGGCGGCCAGCCGGACCAAAACGGCCCGAGCGGTACGCCAGGCCAGCAGGGTTAAGCGTTCGAACTGTGCAACAACAGCGCTCAACGATGAACGCCATCGAAATCGCCGGCTACGGCGGCCCCGAGGTGCTGCGCCTGACGCAAAGGCCGGTGCCGGTGGCCGCTGCCGGCGAGTTGTTGATCCGGGTGAGCGCATCGGGCGTCAACCGCCCCGATGTGCTGCAGCGCAAGGGCCTGTATCCCATGCCGCCAGGCGTGTCCGATCTCCCCGGCCTGGAGATTGCGGGTGTGGTGGAAGCCGGTGCCGCGCAAGATTTGGCAGCCGCGGGCGTGGAGCTGGGCCAGCGCGTGTGTGCCCTGGTCGCCGGTGGCGGCTACGCGCAGTTCTGTGTGGCACCGGTGGGCCAGGTGCTCCCGGTCCCCAAGGGCTGGAGCGACCTTGAGGCCGCCAGCCTGCCCGAAACCTTCTTCACCGTTTGGCAGAACGTCTTCGAGATTGCCCGGCTGCAGCCGGGTGAAACCCTGCTGGTGCAAGGGGGCTCCAGTGGTATCGGTGTGACAGCCATTCAACTGGCCAAGGCCTTCGGCTGCACCGTCATCGTGACGGTGGGCGCGGATGAAAAGGGCCGCGAGTGCCTCAAGCTCGGTGCCGACCATTTCATCAACTACAAGACGCAAGACTTTGCCCAGGAGGCGCTCAAGCTCACCGGGGGTGTTGGCGTCAACGTGGTGCTGGACATGGTGGGGGGCGACTACATTGGCCGCGAAGTGCAGTGCCTGGCCAACGATGGCCGCTTGGCTTTGATTGCCACACAAGGTGGCCACGACAGCGCCTTCGACAGCGGCGTGGTGCTGCGCAAACGCCTGTCCATCACCGGCTCGACCTTGCGGCCTAGGCCCTTGGCCTACAAGGCCCTGTTGGCCCGCGGCTTGCGCGAGCGCGTATGGCCCCTGCTGGAGTCAGGCCGCATCCGTCCCGTGATCCACAGCGTGTTTGAGGCGGCCACGCCCGATGGCGCCGTGCGTGCCCATACGCTGATGGAGAGCAGCACGCACGTGGGCAAGATCATGTTGAGCTGGTAGCGGGGTTCACATGCGCAAGAAGCTCGTCATCGGCAACTGGAAGATGCATGGCAGCCGCGCGGTCAACGCGGAGCTCTTGAGCGGCATCCTGGCTGCAGGTCCGCTGCCATGCGACGCCGCGGTTTGTGTGCCTTTTGTTTATGTCGCCGATACGGCCGTTTCCTTGGCTGCTTCGGCGCTGCGGTGGGGTGCACAGGATGTGTCGGCGCATGCACAAGGCGCCTACACCGGCGAGGTGTCGGCGGCCATGCTGCGTGAGTTGGGCTGCCGCTACGCCATCGTGGGCCACTCCGAACGCCGGGCCGGCCACGCCGAGACCGACGCGCAGGTGGCTGACAAGGCCAAGGCTGCCTTGGCACACGGACTCACGCCCGTGGTGTGCGTGGGCGAAACCCTGGAGCAGCGCGAGGCGGGCCAGACCGAGGCGGTGGTCAAGCGCCAGTTGTCGGCGGTGATCCATGCCTTGGGCCATTGCGCAGGCGAAATGGTGGTGGCCTATGAGCCGGTTTGGGCCATCGGCACAGGCCGCACGGCCTCCCCCGAGCAGGCGCAGGCGGTTCACGCCGTGCTGCGCGCGCAGATGCGTGCGGCTACCGCCCATGCCGACACCATGAAGATTTTGTATGGCGGCAGCGTGAAGCCGGACAACGCGGCCACGCTATTCGCTCAACCGGACATCGACGGAGGCCTGATTGGAGGCGCTTCGCTCAAGGCGGCTGACTTCGTGGCCATCTGCCGCGCAGCCCGGTGATGGCGACAGCGCCACGGAGCCAAACCCAAGCCGCTGCCACCCAAGCCTTCGTTACATCGAATCACACTGACCACCACTGACCATCATGCAATTCCTCGCCAACCTGCTGCTCATCGTTCAGATCATCTCCGCCCTGGTGATGATTGGCCTGGTGCTCATTCAGCACGGAAAGGGCGCCGACATGGGGGCTTCCTTTGGAAGCGGTTCGTCAGGCAGCCTCTTCGGGGCCACGGGCAGCGCCAACTTCCTGTCGCGCTCCACCTCGGCTTGCGCCACCGTTTTCTTCCTGTGCACCTTGGGCTTGGCCTACTTTGGCACGCCGCGTGAAGCACCCACCGGAGGCACCAGCGTGTTGGAGAAGGCCACGGTCCCGGCCGGTACCGCACCGGGCGTGATCCCTGGCGCCGTTCCGGCTGCCGTGCCGGGCGCTGACAGCGCGACGCAGGCCGGCAGCGCCCCCGCCGCCTCGGGTGAGGCCGCAGGGGCCAAGCCCGGCGAAATCCCCAAGCGTTGAGCCTGGCACCCGTCAGGTTCACGGATGTTTTCGGTCTAGAATTAAAGGCTGTTCCGAAGCCACCCTCATGCTGTTCGGAGCAAGGATTCCAGTGCCGTCGTGGTGAAATTGGTAGACACGCTATCTTGAGGGGGTAGTGGCGAAAGCTGTGCGAGTTCGAGTCTCGCCGACGGCACCAAGAACAAGAAGACGAAAGTCGAGTCGAGTCAAAGTCGGCGTGACCCCGGAGGGTGACGCCGAGCGCCCAGTGCAGCAGAGCTGCCGATCGGGACAGGCGGGCGCGCTGAGGGAATCGGGGGATTCTCTACGCGCCTTTTTTGCGTCCGGCCAGTGCCGGGCGGACTGAAGTCGGTTGTAAACATGAACCTGCAAGAGTACCTGCCCATCATCCTGTTCATCCTGGTGGGCACGGCCATCGGCATCGCGCCCCAGGTCATCGGTTTCATCATGGGCCCCAACCGCCCAGATGCGGCCAAAAACTCCCCCTACGAGTGCGGCTTCGAGGCCTTCGAAGACGCCCGCATGCAGTTCGATGTGCGCTACTACCTGGTCGCCATCCTCTTCATCCTGTTCGATCTTGAAATCGCCTTCCTGTTTCCCTGGGCGGTTTCGCTGCGTGACATCGGTCCCACGGGTTTTTGGGCGGTGATGGTCTTCCTCGGCATCCTGGTGGTCGGCCTGGTGTACGAATGGAAGAAGGGCGCGCTGGATTGGGAGTGAAGCATGGGCATTGAAGGCGTACTCAAGGAAGGCTTCGTCACCACCTCGGTGGACAAGCTGGTGAACTGGTCCAAGACCGGTTCGTTGTGGCCGATGACCTTTGGTCTGGCCTGCTGTGCGGTGGAGATGATGCACGCGGGTGCCTCCCGCTACGACATCGACCGTTTCGGCATGCTGTTCCGGCCCTCGCCGCGGCAGTCTGACCTGATGATCGTGGCCGGCACTCTGTGCAACAAGATGGCGCCCGCGCTTCGCAAGGTGTACGACCAAATGGCCGAGCCCCGCTGGGTGCTGTCCATGGGTTCGTGCGCCAACGGCGGTGGCTATTACCACTACAGCTATTCGGTGGTGCGCGGTTGCGACCGCATCGTGCCCGTGGATGTCTATGTTCCGGGCTGCCCACCCACGGCCGAGGCGCTGCTCTACGGCATCCTGCAGCTGCAGTCCAAGATCCGCCGCGAGAACACCATCGCCCGCTGAGGCGCACGGTTCACAAGGCCTCACCCACCACCGCGCAGTACCCCGACCGGCAGCCGCACCCGTCCGAGGAAGCCCATGTCTGAAAAACTTCAACGCCTGCAAGCCGCGCTTCAAGCTGCGCTGGGCGACCGTGTCCAATCGATGGAGTGCCGATTGGGTGAGGTGACCCTCACCGTGCGTGCAGCCGACTACCCGGCGGTGTGCCAGCAGCTGCGCGACGACCCTGCATTGGGGTTTGAGCAGCTGATGGACCTGTGTGGCGTCGACTACAGCGGCTACAAAGACGGGGCCTACGACGGCCCGCGCTTTGCGGTGGTGCTGCACCTGTTGTCGGTGGCGCACAACTGGCGGCTGCGGCTGCGGACCTTCTGCACCGATGACGATCAGCCCCTGGTGGCCAGCGTCAACGAGGTGTGGAACGCCGCAAACTGGTTCGAGCGAGAAGCCTTCGACCTCTACGGCATCCTGTTCGAGGGGCACCAAGATCTTCGGCGCTTGCTCACCGACTACGGCTTCATCGGCCACCCGTTCCGCAAGGATTTCCCGGTGACTGGGCATGTGGAGATGCGGTACGACGCGGAACAGAAGCGGGTGATTTACCAACCCGTGACCATCGAAGCGCGAGAGATCACGCCCCGCATCATCCGCGAAGAACCCTACGGCGGCTTGCACTGAGCGGCTGGCCCACGAGACGAACATGGCGGACATCAAGAACTACACCCTGAATTTCGGCCCGCAGCACCCCGCTGCGCACGGCGTGCTGCGGCTGGTGCTGGAGCTCGACGGCGAGGTCATCCAGCGTGCGGACCCGCACATTGGCCTGCTGCACCGTGCCACCGAGAAGCTGGCCGAGTCCAAGACTTACATCCAGTCCTTGCCCTATATGGACCGGCTGGACTATGTGTCCATGATGTGCAACGAGCACGCCTACTGCCTGGCCATCGAAAAGCTGTTGGGCATTGAGGTGCCCGAACGCGCGCAGTACATCCGAGTGATGTACAGCGAGATCACGCGCCTGCTCAACCACCTGCTGTGGCTGGGCTGCCACGGGATGGACTGCGGCGCGATGAACATGCTCATTTACTGCTTCCGTGAGCGTGAAGACCTGTTTGACATGTACGAAGCGGTCTCGGGTGCGCGCATGCACGCCGCCTACTTCCGCCCGGGCGGTGTGTACCGCGACCTGCCCGACCGCATGCCGCAGTACCAGGCCAGCAAGATTCGAAACGCCAAGGCCATTGCACAGCTCAACGAGAACCGGCAGGGCTCGCTCCTGGATTTCATTGAAGACTTCACGCGCCGTTTCCCGGCTCTGGTCGACGAGTATGAGACCCTGTTGACCGACAACCGCATCTGGAAACAGCGCACCGTGGGCATTGCCGTGGTGACCCCAGAGCGGGCGCTGAACCTGGGCTTCTCCGGTGCCATGTTGCGCGGGTCGGGCATTGCCTGGGATCTGCGCAAGAAGCAGCCCTACGATGTGTACGACCGCATGGACTTCGACATCCCGGTGGGCGTCAACGGTGACACCTACGACCGCTACTTGGTGCGTGTCGAAGAGATGCGCCAGAGCAACCGCATCATCCAGCAGTGCGTGCAGTGGTTGCGCGCGAACCCGGGTCCGGTGATCACCGACAACCACAAAGTGGCGCCGCCCGACCGTGTGGGCATGAAGTCCAACATGGAGGAGTTGATCCACCACTTCAAGCTGTTCACCGAGGGCTTCCATGTGCCCGAAGGCCAGTCCTATGCGGCGGTGGAACACCCCAAGGGTGAGTTCGGTATCTACCTGGTCAGCGACGGCGCCAACAAGCCCTGGCGCCTGAAGATCCGCGCACCGGGCTTCGCCCACTTGGCGGCGCTGGACGAGTTGACGCGCGGCCACATGATCGCCGACGCCGTGGCGGTGATCGGCACCATGGACGTCGTGTTTGGCGAGATCGATCGATGAGCGGCCACACCATGAGCAACCCCGTGTCCGATAACCCCAGCTATACCCTGAGTGACGCCACCCGCGCGCGCTTTGACCGCGAGGTGGCCAAGTACCCGGCCGACCAGCGGCAATCGGCCGTGATGGCCTGCTTGTCCATCGTGCAGCAGGAAGAGGGCTGGGTGAGTGCAGCTGCTGAGAAGGCCGTGGCCACCTACCTGGGCATGCCCCCGATCGCGGTGGCCGAGGTGACCACCTTCTACAACATGTACAACCAGAAGCCCGCTGGGAAGTACAAGCTCAACGTGTGCACCAACCTCCCGTGCCAGCTGCGAGACGGTCAAAAGGCGCTGGAGCACCTGTGCCACCGCTTGGGCGTGGCCGAAGGCGGCACCACGGCCGATGGGCTGTTTACCGTGCAGAAGACCGAGTGCCTGGGCGCGTGCGCCGATGCGCCGGTGATGCTGGTCAACGACCGACAGATGGTGAGCTTCATGAGCCCTGACCGGCTCGATGAGCTGGTGCAACAGCTGAAGAACGAGGCGTGAGCAGCATGGGCCACACACTTGACCTCTCCCGTTTCCAAGCCAAGGGCACGGAGACCTGTTTCCACGGCAAACACATCAACCCGCAGATCTATGCGGGGCTCAACGGTGGCAACTGGAGTCTGAAGGACTATGAGGCACGCGGTGGCTATGCCGCGCTGCGCAAGATTCTGGGCAAGGACGGCGGTGAGGGCATGACGCCCGACGCCGTGATCGCCGACGTCAAGCTCTCGGCCTTGCGCGGCCGTGGGGGCGCGGGCTTCCCAACCGGCTTGAAGTGGAGCTTCATGCCGCGGCAGTTTCCGGGTCAGAAGTACCTGGTCTGCAACTCCGACGAGGGTGAACCGGGGACCTGCAAGGACCGCGACATCCTCATGTACAACCCCCACGCCGTGATCGAGGGCATGGCCATTGCGGCCTACGCCATGGGCATCACGGTGGGCTACAACTACATCCACGGTGAGATCTTCGAGGTGTACGAGCGCTTCGAAGCCGCCTTGGAAGAGGCCCGCGCCGCGGGCTACCTTGGCCCGAACATCATGGGCTCCAGCTTCAGCTTCCAGCTGCATGGCCACCACGGTTTTGGTGCCTACATCTGCGGCGAAGAGACCGCGCTGTTGGAGTCGCTGGAGGGCAAGAAGGGGCAGCCCCGCTTCAAGCCGCCGTTTCCGGCCAGCTACGGTCTGTACGGCAAGCCCACCACCATCAACAACACCGAAACCTTCGCCGCGGTGCCCTGGATCATTCGCAACGGCGGGCAGGCCTACCTGGATGTGGGCAAGCCCAACAACGGGGGCACCAAGATCTTCTCGGTGGTGGGGGATGTGAATGCGCCGGGCAACTTCGAGATTCCGATGGGCACGCCGTTTTCCAAGCTGCTGGAATTGGCCGGTGGGGTGAAGGGTGGGGCGCTCAAGGCGGTGATTCCGGGCGGATCCTCGGCACCGGTGCTGCCGGCCCACATCATGATGGACATCACCATGGACTACGACGCCATCGCCAAGGCGGGCTCCATGTTGGGTTCAGGCGCGGTGATCGTGATGAACGACACCCGCTGCATGGTCAAGAGCCTCCTGCGTCTGTCGTACTTCTATCAGCATGAGAGCTGTGGCCAGTGCACCCCTTGCCGTGAGGGCACGGGTTGGTTGTGGCGCATGGTGGACCGCATTGAGAAGGGGCAGGGCCGCATGGAAGACCTGGAGCTCTTGAACTCGGTGGCCGACAACATCCAGGGCCGCACCATCTGCGCACTTGGCGATGCCGCGGCCATGCCGGTGCGCGCCATGATCAAGCATTTCCGTGATGAGTTCGTTCATCACATCGAACACAAGACCTGCGTGGTACCGGCCTATGTCTGACCCCGTGAAGAACCTGGTGGAGATTGAGCTCGACGGCCGCAAGGTCGAGGTTGAGCCTGGCAGCATGGTCATGCACGCCGCGGAAGCGGCGGGCGTGTACGTGCCTCACTTCTGTTACCACAAGAAGCTCAGCATTGCGGCCAATTGCCGCATGTGCCTGGTGGAGGTTGAAAAGGCGCCCAAGCCGATGCCCGCTTGCGCCACGCCCGTTACGCCGGGCATGGTGGTGCGCACCCAAAGCGAAAAGGCCAAAAAGGCCCAGCAGTCGGTGATGGAGTTCCTCCTGATCAACCACCCGCTGGACTGCCCGATCTGCGACCAAGGCGGTGAGTGCCAGCTGCAGGACCTGGCGGTGGGCTATGGCGGCAGCGCCTCCCGCTACACCGAGGAAAAGCGGGTGGTGTTCCACAAGAATGTGGGCCCGCTGATCTCCATGGAGGAGATGAGCCGCTGCATCCATTGCACACGCTGCGTGCGCTTTGGTCAGGAAGTGGCCGGCGTGATGGAGCTGGGCATGCTGCACCGCGGAGAGCATTCCGAGATCACCACCTTTGTCGGCAACACGGTCGACTCTGAGTTGTCGGGCAACATGATCGACATCTGCCCTGTGGGGGCGCTGACGAGCAAGCCCTTCCGATACAGTGCCCGCACTTGGGAGCTGTCGCGGCGCAAGAGCGTCAGCCCGCACGACAGCACGGGCGCCAACCTGGTGGTGCAGGTCAAATCCGACCAGGTGATGCGCGTCGTGCCCTTGGAGAACGAGGCCGTCAACGAGTGCTGGATTGCAGACCGCGACCGGTTCTCGTACGAAGCCTTGAACAGCGATGCCCGTCTGACGGAGCCCATGATCAAGCAGGGTGGCCAGTGGCAGGCTGTCAGCTGGCAACAGGCCTTGGACTACGTGGCCGATGGGCTCAAGCGCATCCAAGCCGAGTTCGGTTCCTCCGGCATCGGCGCGCTGGGCTCGCCCCACGCGACGGTGGAGGAGCTTCACCTGCTGGCCAAGTTGGTCCGCGGCCTGGGCAGCCATAACGTCGACCACCGACTGCGGCAAAGCGACTTCCAGTTGCAAGACGGCGGCGTGCGCTGGTTGGGCATGCCCATCGCCGACCTCTCGTCACTGGACCGCGCCCTGGTTGTGGGCAGCTTCCTGCGCAAAGACCATCCGCTGTTCGCGCAGCGGCTGCGCCAAGCCGCGCGCCGCGGTGCGCAGATTTCCCGCCTGGGGGCCTCGGGCGAGGACTGGCTCATGCCGGTGCGGCAGACCATCACCACCGCGCCTTCCGATTGGGTGAATGCCTTGGCGGCCGTGGCCACGGCGGTGGCGCAGGCCAAGGGCGTGGCCGCACCGATCGCCGGCATTGAAGCCACGGCGCAGGCCACAGCGGTAGCGCAGTCTCTGATGAGCGGTCAGCGTTCGGCGCTGCTGTTGGGTCTGGCGGCCGAGCAGCATCCCCGTGCCACGGCCTTGCTGCAGCTGGCCAACTTCGTGGCCCAGCACACCGGTGCCCGCGTTGGCTTCCTCGGTGCAGCGGCCAACAGCGTGGGTGCCCAGTTGGTGGGCGCGCAGCCCGGCCCGGGTGGCCTGAATGCGGCCCAAATGCTGTCACAGCCCATGAAGGCGCTGTTGCTGTTCAACGTCGAGCCCGAACTCGACGCCGCCAACGGCGCTGCAGCCAAGGCGGCGCTGCAGGGCTCTGGCCTGGTGGTGGCCTTCACACCCTTCCGCGATGCGAAGGTTGAGAACGCCGATGTGTTGCTGCCGATCGCACCCTTCACCGAAACCGCCGGCGCCTTCATCAACGCCGAGGCCCGCTTGCAGGCCTTCCAGGGGGTGGTGAAGCCGCGGGGCCAAACCCGTCCGGGCTGGAAGGTGCTGCGCGTGCTCGGCAACCTGCTGGGTCTGCAGGGCTTTGAGCAGGAAACGGTGGAGGAGGTGCGCGCGCAGGCCTTGGGCGATCTGGCCAACCTGGCTGCTCGCCTGTCCAACGCCTGCGCGGGCGTGCCACAGGCCACGACTTCAGCAACTGGCCTTGAGCGCCTGAGCCCGGTACCCATCTACAGCAGCGATTCGCTGGTTCGCCGTTCCGCGAGCCTGCAGGCCACCGCCGACGCCAAGGCACCGGTGGCAGGCCTGCCCACGGGCGTTTGGCAAAGCCTGGGCCTAGCGGCGGGCGACCGCGTACGCGTGGCGCAGGGCGCTGCGGCGGTGGAACTGCCCGCACGCCACGACGACAGCCTGGCTGAGGGCACGGTGCGTGTGCCGGCTGGCCACCCCGACACCGCGGCCCTGGGCTCGATGTTCGGTGCGCTCACGGTTGAGAAAGCCAACGGGGCCTGAAGATGTTTGAGAACCTTCATCACCTGGGCAACACCACCCTCGGCCCCACGCTGTGGTTGGTGGTGTGGAGCCTGATCAAGATCATCGCCGTGGTCCTGCCCTTGATGGGCTGCGTGGCCTACCTGACGCTGTGGGAGCGCAAGGCCATTGGCTGGACGCAGGTGCGCCCGGGCCCCAACCGTGTGGGCCCGTGGGGGCTTCTCACGCCAATTGCGGACGCCGTCAAGCTGGTCTTCAAGGAAATCATCCGCCCGACCGCCGCCAACAAGGGCCTGTTCTTCTTGGGCCCTGTGATGACCATCATGCCGGCCCTGGCGGCCTGGGCCGTGGTGCCCTTTGGCCCAGATGTGGCACTGGCCAACGTCAACGCGGGCCTGCTGTACCTGATGGCCATCACCTCCTTGGAGGTCTACGGCGTGATCATCGCTGGATGGGCCTCCAACTCCAAGTACGCCTTCCTGGGTGCTTTGCGTGCATCGGCCCAGATGGTGAGCTACGAGATCGCCATGGGCTTTGCACTGGTGATCGTGCTGATGGTCTCGGGCACCATGAACATGACCGGCATCGTGCAGCAGCAGGGCGATGGCTACTTCGCCGACATGGGCCTGAATTTCCTGTCCTGGAACTGGCTGCCACTGCTGCCGGTGTTCATCGTCTACTTCATCTCGGGCCTGGCAGAAACCAACCGCCATCCGTTCGATGTGGTGGAAGGCGAGTCGGAAATCGTGGCCGGACACATGATCGAGTACTCGGGCATGTCCTTCGCCATGTTCTTCCTGGCTGAATACGCCAACATGATCCTGGTGTCCACGCTGTGCGTCATCATGTTTCTGGGCGGCTGGCTGCCGCCCATCGACAGCGCCTTGTTCAATTGGATCCCGGGTTGGATCTGGCTGGCCATCAAGGTCTTCGTCGTGGTCACCATGTTCCTGTGGGTGCGCGCCACCTTCCCGCGGTACCGCTATGACCAGATCATGCGTCTGGGTTGGAAGATCTTCATCCCCGTCACCCTGGTGTGGCTCATCGTGGTGGGACTGTGGATGCAGACGCCCCTGAACATCTGGAAGTGAAAGAGAACGCCTGATGTCTGCCGTCAAGGATTTTGTTCAGAGCTTCATGCTCCTGGAGCTCCTCAAGGGGCTCAAGGTCACCGGACGCCACTTCTTCAAGCGCAAGGTCACGGTGCAGTTCCCCGAGGAGAAGACGCCGCTGTCGCCGCGCTTTCGGGGCCTGCATGCCCTCAGGCGCTACGAAAACGGTGAAGAGCGCTGCATTGCCTGCAAGCTGTGTGAGGCGGTGTGCCCGGCCATGGCCATCACCATCGAGAGCGACGTGCGAGACGATGGTTCGCGCCGCACCAAGCGCTACGACATCGACCTCACCAAGTGCATCTTCTGCGGCTTCTGCGAGGAGAGCTGTCCGGTGGATTCGATCGTCGAAACCCACATCTTCGAATACCACGGCGAAAAGCGTGGCGACCTGTACTTCACCAAGGACATGCTCCTGGCGGTCGGGGATCGCTACGAGAAGGAAATCGCTGCGAACAAGGAGGCCGACGCGAAGTACCGCTGATGCGGAGACCTCGCCATCTGAATCATGGACAACCAAGCCGCCCTGTTCTATGTGTTTTCCGCGGTGCTGCTGTTCGCAGCCCTGCGCGTGATCACCGCCCGCAGCACGGTTCATGCCGCGCTGTTTCTTGTGCTGGCCTTCTTCAGCGCCTCCTGTGTGTGGATGCTGTTGCAGGCCGAGTTCTTGGCCATCACCCTGGTGCTCGTTTATGTCGGCGCCGTGATGGTGCTGTTCTTGTTTGTGGTCATGATGCTGGACATCAACACCGACCAGTTCCGTCAGAACTTCTGGCAGCACCTGCCCTTGGCGGGGCTTATCGGTGCGGTCATTGCGGTGGAGATGGCCCTGGTGCTGATGAGCGGCTTCCGCGTGTCGCAGGCCGCACCGGTAGACCCCCGGCTGGCCGAGTACGGCAACACCCGTCTATTGGGTATTGAGCTCTACACCCACTATCTGTATCCGCTGCAACTGGCCGCCGTGCTGCTGTTGGTGGCGATGGTGGCCGCCCTGGCCCTGACGCTGCGCAAGCGCAAAGACGTTCGGGCCATGGATCCGGGCCAACAGGTGCGCGTCAAGCGTGCCGACCGGGTGCGGATGGTGTCGATGCCCGCTGAAGTGGAAGCGTCCGCGGCATCCGCGGAGCCTGCAGAGGGTGGCGCTGCACCGGGAGCGCAGGCGCCTGGGGCTGCGCCCGGATCTGCAGGGAAAGGAGCCGCATGATGGGTTCGATCACCTTGGGACACTACCTGTCGCTGGGCGCCATCCTGTTTGCGCTGTCGGTGATTGGCATCTTCCTCAACCGGCGCAATCTCATCGTGCTGCTCATGGCCATTGAGTTGATGCTGTTGGCCGTGAACCTGAACTTTGTGGCCTTCTCTCACTACCTGGGCGACATGGCGGGACAGGTCTTCGTGTTCTTCATCCTCACCGTCGCTGCAGCCGAATCGGCCATTGGCCTGGCGATCCTGGTGGTGCTGTTCCGAAACCGAGCCTCGATCAATGTCGAGGAACTCGACACCCTCAAGGGTTGACCACCATGGCAGCAGAACTTTCTTCCAGCACGCTGTTGGCCGTCCCCCTGGCCCCCTTGGCCGGGGCCATCATCGCCGGCTTCTTCGGCCGCTATGTGGGGCGCCGCGGCTCGCACTTCTTCACCATCCTGGGTGTGCTCATCAGCTTCATCCTGTCGGCCATGGTGCTCAAGAGCGTGGCCATTGACGGCGCTCGATTCAACCAAACCATCTACGAATGGATGGTGATTGGTGGCCTGAAGATGGAGGTCGGCTTTATGGTCGACGGTCTGACGGCCATGATGATGTGCGTGGTCACCTTTGTGTCCTTGATGGTGCACCTCTACACCATTGGCTACATGGAGGACGACCCGGGATACCAGCGCTTCTTCAGCTACATCTCCTTGTTCACCTTCTCGATGCTCATGCTGGTGATGAGCAACAACTTCCTGCAGCTGTTCTTCGGCTGGGAGGCGGTGGGCCTGGTGTCGTATTTGCTGATTGGTTTCTGGTTCAAGAAGCCCACGGCGATCTTTGCCAACATGAAGGCCTTCCTCGTCAACCGCGTAGGGGACTTCGGCTTCATCTTGGGCATTGGCCTGGTGGTGGCGTACGCCGGAACCCTGAACTACACCGAGGCCTTTGCCAAGGCTGACGAGTTGGCCCAGCTGGGCTTCCCCGGCACCGACTGGATGCTGATCACGGTGGCCTGCATCTGCTTGTTCATCGGGGCCATGGGCAAGAGCGCCCAGTTCCCGCTGCACGTGTGGCTGCCCGATTCCATGGAAGGCCCCACGCCGATTTCCGCGCTGATCCACGCCGCCACCATGGTGACCGCGGGCATCTTCATGGTCGCCCGTATGTCCCCTCTGTTTGAGTTGTCGGACACCGCCTTGAATTTCGTGATGGTCATTGGCGCCATCACGGCCCTGTTCATGGGCTTTTTAGGGATCATCCAAAACGACATCAAGCGCGTCGTGGCCTATTCCACGCTGTCCCAGTTGGGCTACATGACGGTGGCCCTGGGCGCATCGGCCTACTCCGTGGCCGTGTTTCACCTGATGACCCATGCCTTCTTCAAAGCCTTGCTGTTCCTGGCGGCGGGCTCGGTCATCATCGGTATGCACCATGACCAAGACATCCGCAACATGGGCGGCTTGCGCAAGCACATGCCCATCACCTGGATCACGTCGCTGTTGGGTTCGCTGGCCTTGATCGGCACGCCACTGTTCGCGGGCTTCTACTCCAAGGACAGCATCATCATGGCCGTGGAAGCCAGCAACCTTCCGGGCACCCCCTTTGCCATCTTTGCGGTGGTGGCCGGCGTGTTTGTGACGGCCTTCTACAGCTTCCGCATGTATTTCCTGGTCTTCCATGGCGAAGAGCGCTTCCACCACAAGCCTTTCCCAAGCGAGCATGACCATCACCACGATGGCCATGAGGAAGACCACACGCCGCACGAGTCGCCTTGGGTGGTGACGGCCCCGCTGCTGCTCCTGGCCGTGCCTTCGGTCCTGATCGGCTACATGACCATCGAGCCCATGCTCTTTGGCGGGTTCCTCCAGGATGCGATCGTGGTGGACGCTGCGCGCCACCCGGCCATGGCGCACTTGGCCGGTGAGTTCCATGGGGCCGTGGCCATGGCGCTGCACGGCTTGCAGACCTTGCCGTTCTGGCTCGCCCTGTCGGGCGTGGTGGTGGCCTGGTGGTTCTACCTCAAGCAGCCGGCCATACCGGCGGCCATCGGCCGGGCCTTGGCACCCGTGGTCAAGGTGCTGGAGAACAAGTACTACATGGACGCCTTCAACGAGAAGGTGTTGGCTGCCGGTTCACGTGCCCTGGGCACGGGCCTGTGGAAGGGCGGCGATGCCGCCGTCATCGATGGTCTGATCGTCAACGGGTCGGCCCGTGCGGTGGGGGCCCTGGCCGGACTGAGCCGTTTGGTGCAGACCGGACACCTGTATTGGTACGCGCTGGTCATGCTCTTGGGCGTGTTCGGTTTCATGACATGGCGGCTGTGGCCGCATCTCACCGGCCTCTTCGGCCATTGATCGCCCGGGTCAACCCTGGCTCGTGCAGAAGAGGCGGAGAACAAAAAAATGGGTTTGTTGAGTGTTGCCATCTGGCTGCCCATCGTGCTGGGCAGCTTGTTGTTGGTGGTCGGTCGTGATGAGCATGCGGGTGTGGTGCGATGGTTGGCGCTGGCGGCGGCCGTGCTGTCCTTCCTGGTCACCATTCCGCTGATCACCGGTTTTGACACCGCTGCGGTGGGCATGCAGTTCGTCGAGAACCTGCCCTGGATCGACCGTTTCAATGTCCGCTACCACCTGGGCGTGGACGGTCTATCGGTTTGGTTCATCTTGTTGACCGCCTTCATCACCATCGTGGTGGTGATCGCAGCCTGGGAGGTCATCGAGGACCGCGTGGCCCTGTACATGGGCGCCTTCCTGATCCTGTCGGGCCTGATGGTGGGCGTCTTCAGTGCGCTTGACGGCCTGCTGTTCTACATCTTCTTTGAGGCCACCCTGATCCCGATGTACATCATCATCGGCGTGTGGGGCGGCCCGCGTCGCGTGTATGCGGCCTTCAAGTTCTTCCTGTACACGCTCTTGGGCTCCCTGCTGATGTTGGTGGCCTTGCTGTACCTGTACCTGCAGTCCGGCGGCAGCTTCGACATTCAGGCCTGGCACCAACTGCCCCTGCCGATGACGGCGCAGACGCTCTTGTTCTTTGCCTTCTTCGCAGCCTTCTCCGTGAAGGTGCCCATGTGGCCGGTGCACACCTGGCTGCCCGATGCGCACGTGGAAGCACCCACCGGGGGTTCGGTGGTGCTGGCGGCCATCATGCTCAAGCTTGGGGCCTATGGCTTTCTGCGCTTTTCCATGCCCATCGCACCGGATGCCGCACGTGAATTTGACTGGCTGATGATCACGCTGAGCCTGATTGCGGTGGTCTACATCGGTCTGGTGGCCCTGGTGCAGCAGGACATGAAGAAGCTGGTGGCCTATTCGTCGATTGCCCACATGGGATTTGTGACCCTGGGCTTCTTCATCTTCAGCGACCTGGGGGTGGGCGGCGCGATTGTTCAGATGATCAGCCACGGTTTCGTCTCTGGTGCGATGTTCCTGTGCATTGGCGTGCTCTACGACCGCGTCCACTCGCGCGAGATCGCGGCCTACGGTGGGGTGGTCAACACGATGCCCAAGTTTGCGGCGTTTGCCGTGTTCTTTGCCATGGCCAATTGCGGGCTGCCGGGCACCGGGGGCTTCGTGGGTGAATGGATGGTGATCCTGGGCGCGGTTCAGTACGACTTCTGGATTGCGGGCTTGGCCTCCACCACCTTGGTCTTTGGTGCGGCCTACACGCTGTGGATGGTCAAGCGCGTGTATTTCGGCGACATCGCCAATGAGCAGGTGCGCGAGCTCACCGACCTGAACGACCGTGAGTTCTTCATGTTGGCGCTGCTGGCCTTGGCGGTGCTGTGGATGGGCCTGTACCCCAAGCCCTTCACCGACGTGATGCAAACCTCCATTACCGAACTCCTGCGCCATGTGGCGCTGTCCAAGCTGCCGGCCTGAGCCCATGGAGACCACAAGCATGACTTTGCTGAACTGGGTCGCCTTGACCCCCGAGATCTTCCTGCTGCTGGCCGCCTGTGCGATCGCCTTGGTGGATTTGTTCGTGGCCGATGAGAAGCGCCACTACACCCATTGGATGAGCCAGGCCGCCCTGGCCGTCACCGCCGTTCTGCACTTTCAGCAGTTCGATGCGGGTTTGACCGTCTACGCCCTGGGCAACATGGTGGTGATGGACCCCATGGGGCGGTTGTTGGGCGTCATGGCCACCCTGGCGATGATGATCACCTTGGCCTATGCACAGCCCTACATCGTTCACCGCGACATGCACAAAGGGGAGTTCTATGTGCTGGCGCTGCTGTCCTTGCTGGGCGTGCATGTGATGTTGTCGGCCAACGACTTCCTGGTGGTCTACATGGGCCTGGAGGTCATGAGCCTGTCGCTGTACGCGCTGGTGGCCTTGCGCCGCGATGACGCCACGGCCACCGAAGCGGCCATGAAGTACTTTGTGCTGGGTGCCTTGGCCAGCGGCTTCCTGCTGTATGGCTTGTCGATGATGTACGGCGCCACGGGCACGCTGGAGATCCCCAAGGTGTTCGAGGTCATCGCGCAGGGGCGGGTCAACGGTCAGGTGTTGGTGTTCGGCGTCGTGTTCATCGTGGCTGGGTTGGGGTTCAAGCTCGGCGTGGCACCCTTTCACATGTGGGTGCCCGACGTGTACCAGGGCTCGCCCACGGCGGTCACCCTGCTCATCGCCAGTGCACCGAAGTTGGCCGCCTTTGCCATCACGATTCGCCTCTTGGTCGAAGGCCTGCTGAAGGTGGCCGTGGACTGGCAGCAGATGCTGCTGTTCATGTCGGTGGTGTCCCTGGTGGTGGGCAACCTGGCGGCCATCGCCCAGACCAACCTCAAGCGCATGCTCGCCTACTCGGCCATTGCGCAGATGGGCTTCATGCTGCTGGCACTGGGCTCTGGCGTGATCGGTGGCGACACGGCGGCGGCTGGGAATGCCTACAGCTCGGCGATGTTCTACATGGTGACCTACGTGCTCACCACCTTGGGCAGCTTCGGCTTGGTCATGCTGCTGGCGCGCGATGGTTTTGAGAGCGAGCAGATCGCCGACCTGGCGGGCTTGGCGCGCCGTCAACCCTGGATGGCGGCGGTGATGACGGTGTTCATGTTCTCCTTGGCTGGCATTCCGCCCACCATGGGTTTCTACGCCAAGCTGGCGGTGCTGCAGAGCCTGGTGACCACTGGCCAAGCGGCCTACATTGCGCTGGCGGTGGTGGCGGTGCTCTTGAGCCTGGTGGCGGCGTTCTACTACCTGCGGGTGGTCAAGGTCATGGTCTTCGATGAGCCAGCGCAGGGCATCATCGAGCCCACACAGGGGCCTGTCCGTGTGCTGCTGATGGTCAACGGTGCAGCGGTGTTGGTGTTGGGTTTGTTGCCTGGCGGTTTGATGGCGGTGTGTCGCGATGCGGTCATTCGCGCCCTGGCCACCTGAGCAACCGCCATCGGAGCGCTGATGGACATTGCACTCGAAGTGGGCTTGGTGTTGGCCGTGGGCCTGCTGCTGGCCAACCTGCCCTTCGTCAACGAGCGTCTGTTTGTGGTGGGGCCCCGGCGGAACCCCAAGCACCTGGGCTGGCGGCTGCTGGAGCTGTTGCTGGGCTGCGGGCTGTGCATCGGCCTGGGATTCGCCCTGGAGGCGGGCATCGGCCAGCGGCATGCTCAAGGGTGGGCGTTCTACGTCGCCATGGGCAGCCTTTTTCTAACCTTCGCATTCCCCGGATTTGTTTGGCGTTACTTGCGCCGTTCGCGTCCGGCCAGCCGTGGGGCGGATGAGGCCTGAAGACCAGCGGCTGCAGGAGGAGCCTGTGGCGTCCGAACAGGTGCTGCAGGGCTCGTTCCTGAAGGTGTTTCGAGACCAGGCACGTTTGTCCAACGGAACACTGGTGCAGCGGGAGTACATCCGTCACCCAGGCGCGGTGATGGTGGTGCCGCTGCTGCGGCCGGACCGCTTCATCATGGAGCGGCAGTACCGCTACCCCCTGCAACAGGTCCTGCTGGAGTTTCCAGCAGGCAAGCGCGATCCCGACGAGCCCACCTTGTTCACCGGGATGCGGGAACTGTTGGAAGAGACCGGCTATCGCGCGCAAGAGTGGGCCTTGGCCGGTCGCTTGCACAATGCGGCGGCGTACTCCGATGAGTTCATTGAGGTCTGGCTGGCCCGAGGCTTGGAGGCGGGGCCGCCCCAGCTGGATGCCGACGAATTGCTGGACACCTGTGAGCTGGGTCTGCAGGAGCTGCAGACCATGGCCGCGCGGGGTGAGCTGAGCGACGCCAAGACCCAGATTGGTCTGTTGTGGCTGGAGCATTGGGCAGCTGGCCGTTGGCAGCCCCGGTTTCAGAGTCCGCAGGCCTGGTGTGCCGAGCTGGGCCTGCCCCAGCCCGATTCGACCCTGTTGCCAGCACACTTGGGCATCTGAACCTATCATGTGCTCAATGAAGGTCTTCGACTTGGGCTGCGAGGCGGGCCATGCCTTTGAGGGCTGGTTCGCCTCCGATGACGACTACGCCCAGCAGACCCAGCGCGGTTTGCTGGAGTGCCCTTTCTGCGCATCCCGGGACATCAACAAGCGCCTGAGCGCCCCGCGGTTGAATCTGGGCCGCAGTGGGCTGCGAGAAGGTGCTGCCTCTGAGGTCGAAACCAGGGACAGCGCGGGTGTGGACCCTCAGGGGTCACCTTCCGAGGGGGGCGCGCCCAAGCGGCCCCCATCACCCGAAGCGGCCGCCACCATGGCCCTGATGCAACAGGCCTGGCTCAAAGCGGTTCGCCACGTGATCGAGAACACAGAAGACGTGGGTGGGCGGTTTGCCGAGGAGGCGCGGCGCATCCACTATGGAGAATCCCCCGAGCGAGGGATTCGGGGGCAAACCACCGCGCAGGAGCGAGAGTCCTTGCTCGATGAGGGCATCGAGGTGGTGCCCCTGCCCATGCCCAAGGGCCTGGGCGGCCCCCTGCAATAGGGCACTGCGCTGGCCGGGGCTGGGCGTAGACCTGGACCTGGACCTAGACCACCCGCCCCGGGTTCAGCGTCCCCCGAGGGTCCAACGCGGCCTTCAGGCGCTTCATCAGGGCCAAGGCCACAGGGTCTTTGCGCTGCACCAGCTCATCGCGCTTGAGTCGTCCGATCCCGTGTTCAGCGGAGATTGAGCCCTGGTGCCGCTGCACTGCGTCGTAGACCAGCGCATTGATGGCCGCCTCATGGGCGTGCAGGAAGTCTTGCGAGCCCACGCCGTGTGGCGCCTGAACGTTGTAGTGCAGGTTGCCGTCACCGAGGTGGCCGAAATTCACCAAGCGGCAGCCCGGGTGCGCCTGCTTCAAGGCGGCATCCGTCTCGGCGATGAACATCGGGATGCGAGACACCGGGATCGAGATGTCGTGCTTGATGTTCAGGCCTTCTTCGGCCTGTGCCAAAGGGATGGCCTCTCGCAGGTGCCACAGGCCACGGGACTCGGCCAGGTTCTTGGCCACCACAGCGTCGTCGATCACACCCTCGTCCAGGGCCTGCGCCAGAAGTGCCTCCAGCCGCTGCTGCGCCTGCTGCGGGCCTTGCTCATCTGACTGCTCCAGAAGGACGCTCCAGGCGGGCACCTGCTGTGCCGTGCACAGGGGTTGTGCGATTTGAGGCAGGTGGCGAGCCACCAGCTCTCGCGAGAAGGCGTTCATCAGTTCAAACCCCGTGAGCGTGGCGCCCAGTTGGGTTCGTGCCAGACGCAGCAATCGCACGGCCTGCGCAGGACTCGAGCAACCGGCCAGGGCCGTCATCACCGCAGCGGGTTGCGGCACCAGCTTCAGCGTGGCTGCGGTGATCACCCCCAGGGTGCCCTCGCTGCCGATGTACAAGTCCCGCAGGTCATAGCCCGTGTTGTCCTTGCGAAGGCCACTCAAGCCCTGGAGCAATTCACCTTCTGCAGTCACCACCTCAAGCCCCAGGCACAGCTCGCGCGCATTGCCGTAGCGCAGCACCTGCGTGCCGCCGGCATTGCTGGCCAGATTGCCTCCAATGGTGCAGCTGCCTTCAGCAGCCAGGCTCAAGGGGAACAGCAACCCACGGTCTGCAGCCGCAGCCTGTACCGATTGCAAGACGCAGCCCGCTTCCACCGTCATGGTGAGGTTGTCCGCATCGATCTCGCGAACGCGGTTCAGGCGCTGCAGGGACAGCACAATCTGGGTGCCGGTTTCGTCCGGCGTTCCGCCCCCCACCAAGCCGGTGTGGCCCCCTTGCGGAACCAGCGACACGCCGGCTTGCGCACAGGCCTGCACGATCCGGCAGACTTGTTGGGCATCGGCCGGGCGCACCACGGCCAATGCACGGCCATGCCAGCGGCGGCGCCAGTCCCGCTCATAGGCCTCCAAACCTTCCCCGGTCAACACATGGCCAGTCCCGGTGATGGCCTCCAAGTCTTGCAGCAGCGACGAATGCCGCGTCCCGTGCCCTGTTGTCTCGGGGGCGCCCATCAGCTGGTGGCCTCCTGAAGGCCGCGCGCCTTGGCCTGCTTGAGCCGCCAGCGGACATGCACGGCACTGGCGGTGAACAGCACCAGGCACAGCAGCACCTCGATGCAGGCCAGGATCCATGAGGGGTAGGGGTCTGAGGTGGCGCGGACAACCCCTTCGGTGAAGTACAGCCAAACCAAGAGGCTCACCCACCGGTGGGTGTACATGCGGTGCTTGAGCAGACCCACCAAGGGAAAGAGCAGGGGGATCACCTTGAGCACCAGGGTCCGGTTGCCCGTGGGTGCCAGCACCAGCTCCCAGGCCAGGCCCAGCACCACCAAGCCCAGCAAGGCGCCAATCGACAAAGCACGCGTGGCCTGCACCACGCGGTCGGCGGAGCCGAGGGGGCTGGCGGGTTGGGCAGCGGTGGCGGGGTCGGCGTGGTTCATGGCTGGGATCATAGGCCGATGAACCGGGCGCACCGGGTGCGGGGCCTCTGGCGCTTGTGCACGCCCGACGGCGGTGCTTACGCCGCAAACCCGGCGGTGATCCCGCGCAGGATGCGCAGGAAGTCTTCGGGGTCCTCTTGCATGAGGCCATGTCCCGTGGCCAGGGTATGCACCCGTGCTTGCAGCCCCACCTGCAGCGCGCGGCTGGCCTTGGGCATCGTCATCTGATCCCGTGCCCCCAACACGAGGTGGGTGCGGGCCTGCACCAGGGGCATCGCCGCTTCGGCGCCCCGGTAGGCGTCGCACAGCTTGAAGTCGTGGCTGAACAGGTTCACGTTGCGATTCGAAGCCAGCACCCGGTGCATCAAGGCACGGTTGCCGCCATGCAGCCAGAAACCCGGACCCGGGTAGCTGGGCTTGGATGCCCAACTGCTGAGTGAATACTGGTTGACCATGTCGATGCCTTGGGCGGGGCGCTGTTCGGCCGCTTCGAGCAGGGCAGGCGAGACGGCCATGGGGTAGGCGGTACCCACCATCACCAGATCGGTCACCCTCTGAGGACACCGTGCGGCGGCCTCCAGCGCGATCAAGGACCCCATGCTGTGGCCCACCAGGCACACGCGTCCCGCGCCCACGGCATCCAGCACCTGCCAAAGCGCCAGCGCGCCTTCTTCGATGGAGGCGCAGACGGGGCCGATGCTGCGCATGTGGCCCGGCTGGTCCAGTGCCAACACGCCGTAGCCATGGTGCGCCATCCACCGCGCTGGCAGGGTCCAAACGCTGTGGTCGTGCAGCGCGCCGTGGATGAACACGACGCAGGGCAGGGTGGGGTCGAAGGGCCGCCCACCGGTGTAGGCGTAGATCTGGCGTTCACCCAGTTCGATGTTCATGTGGCACCTGGCGCAGCCGTGGGGGACGTGTTGGGTTTGCTGGCGGCCCTTTCAGCCACCTTGAAGGCGCGCTTCAGATCATCGATGAGGTCGTCGGCCGACTCCAGCCCGATGGACAGTCGGATCGTTCCGGGCCCGATGCCGCTGATCCTCAGCGCATCGTCGCTCATCCGGAAATGCGTGGTGGAGGCGGGATGGATGACCAGCGAGCGGCAGTCGCCGACATTGGCCAGGTGTGAAAACACCTGCAAGGCCTCGATGAAGGCGCGTCCCTGCTCCCGAGTGCCCCTGAGGTTGAAACTGAACACGGCACCCGCCCCGCGTGGCAGCAGTTGCGTGGCCAGGGCGTGGTCGGGGTGGGAGGGCAGTTCGGGGTAAGCGACGTCCAGCACCAGGGGATGGCTGCACAAGAACTCCACCACGCGCCGGGTGTTGGCCACATGGCGTTCCATGCGCAGGGGCAGGGTCTCCAGGCCCTGCAGCATCAGCCAGGCGGTGTGAGGGCTCATGCAGGCGCCGAAGTCGCGCAGTCCCTCGCGCCGTGCCCGCAGCAGAAAAGCGCCGGTGGAGCTCTCTTCGGAAAAATTCATCCCATGAAAGCCTTCGTACGGTTGGCTCAGTTCGGGGAAACGAGGGCTGGCGGCCCAGTCGAAGCGGCCCCCATCCAGCACCACGCCGCCCACCACCGTGCCATGCCCGCACAGGAACTTGGTGGCCGAGTGAAACACCAGGTCCGCGCCCAAGTCCAAAGGCTTCATCAGCCAGGGGGTGGTGAAGGTGGAGTCCACCAGCAGCGGAACGCCGGCCTCGTGCGCCACGGCCGATACCGAGGGAATGTCCAGCACGTCCAGACCGGGGTTGCCCAGGGTCTCGCCAAAGAGCAGCCGGGTCGTGGGGCGTATGGCTTGCCGCCAGGCGTCCAAGTCACGAGGCGCCACGAAGGTGGTCTCGATGCCAAAGCGCCGCAGCGTGTAGGCCAACAAGTTGTGCGAGCCGCCATACAGCGCGCCGCTGGCCACGATGTGCGTGCCGGCACCGGCCAAGGTGGCCACGGCCAGGTGCAGCGCTGCCTGTCCGCTGGCGGTGGCCACAGCCCCCACGGCCCCTTCGAGGGCGGCCATGCGTTCCTCGAAGACCGCATTGGTGGGGTTGCTGATGCGGCTGTACACATGGCCTGGCCGCTCCATGTTGAAGAGCGAGGCCGCGTGTTCGGCATCCTGGAACACGAAGGATGTGCTCAGGTGCAGGGGTACGGCGCGTGCGCCGGTGCTGGGGTCCGGCGCCGCTCCGGCGTGCAGGGCCAAAGTATCGAAATGGGGTGCGCTGTATCCGGCCATGGAAGAGCCTTTGGGCGTTGGATTGCGCTTCATTGTGTGCTATGTTGGGCGCTCTCCGTACCCTAGCCGGTCCACCTTAGCCACCCCCCGAACACCAGCAGGCAGCGTCATGAAGGTCAGTGACATCCTCCGCGTCAAAGGCAGCACCTTGTTTACCGTGAGCTCGGACACGCCCCTGACCGAGGCGGTCAAGACCATGGCCGAACAGGATGTGGGATCCCTGGTGGTCATGGACCACGGTGACCTCACCGGCATGCTCACCTTTCGTGAGGTGATTGCAGCAGTGGTGCGCAACCAGAACCAGGTGGGCACTTTGCTGGTCCGCTCGGTCATGGACGACCACCCCATGACCTGCACCATGGAAACCGAAATGGACGAGGTGCGCCGCATGATGCTGGGCCGACACGCACGCTACATGCCGGTCCTGGACGGCCGAACCCTGATGGGCGTGATCTCGTTCTACGACGTGGCCAAGGCCGTGGTGGATGCGCAGGACTTCGAGAACCGCATGCTCAAGGCCTACATCCGCGACTGGCCGTCCGAGGACCAAGCCGCCACCGGCGACACCGCGCCTCGATAGCCCTGGGCTTGCGGTGCGGTCGGTACGCGGCGGCCTGTCACAATCGGTGCCTTCCTGAATCGCCCTTGATCCATGTCCGGCAGCACGTTTGGCAACCTGTTTCGCGTCACCAACTTCGGTGAGAGCCATGGCGTGGCCATCGGCTGCGTGATCGACGGCTGCCCTCCCGGTTTGGAGCTTCAGGAAAGCGACATACAGCCCGACCTCGACCGTCGTCGGCCGGGCACCAGCCGTCATGTGACCCAACGCAACGAGCCCGACGCCGTGGAGATCCTCTCGGGCGTCTTCGAGGGCCGAACCACCGGTACGCCCATTGCGCTGTTGATCCGCAACACCGATCAGCGCAGCAAGGACTACGGCAATATTTTGGACACCTTTCGCCCCGGGCATGCCGACTACACCTACTGGCGCAAGTACGGGCTGAGGGATCCCCGCGGTGGCGGACGGTCGTCCGCGCGCTTGACCGCGCCGATGGTGGCTGCCGGAGCCGTCGCCAAGAAGTGGCTCAAGGCCCGACACGGCACCGGCTTCGTGGGCTGGATGTCGGCCCTGGGCGATCGGGAGATCGCCTTCGAGGGCCTGGAACACATTCCGAACAACCCGTTCTTCGCTGCCAACGCCAGCCAAATCCCGGAGCTTGAGGCGTACATGGACGCCCTGCGCAAGAAGGGTGACTCGGTGGGCGCGCGCATTGAGGTGCGGGCCACTGGCGTACCCGTGGGCCTGGGGCAGCCTTTGTTTGACAAGCTCGATGCGGACATCGCCTACGCGATGATGGGCATCAACGCCGTCAAGGGTGTGGAGATCGGTGACGGCTTTGCGGTGGTGGCCCAGAACGGCAGCGTGCACGGCGACGAGCTGTCCCCAGAGGGCTTCAGAAGCAACCACGCCGGGGGCGTTTTGGGTGGCATCAGCACCGGGCAGGACCTGGTGGTGCGCATCGCCATCAAGCCCACCAGTTCCATCCGATGGCCCAAGGCCTCCATCGACCGCCAGCTGCAGCCGACCACGGTCGAGACCTTTGGCCGGCACGACCCCTGCGTGGGCATTCGGGCCACGCCCATCGCCGAGGCCATGCTGGCCCTGGTGCTGATGGACCACGTGCTGCTGCACCGCGCCCAGTGTGGCGACGTGCAGCTGCCGGTGGCACCGATCCAGGGCGCCTCGGCGGCGTGACGCGTCCGCCCTGGGCGGCATTCGCCGCCGTGTCCTTCACCTATTTCGCCAGCATCGGCTTCTTCACCACCTACGCGCCGCTGTGGTTCAAGTCGCTGGGGTATTCCGCCCTGGCCATTGGCGTGATCTCTTCCCTGCAGGCCTGGACACGGGTCTTCGTGCCCTATGCCTGGGGCTGGTTGGCCGACCACACGGGGCGCCGGGTGTGGTTGCTGCGCGCGGCCACACTGGGCTCCTTGCTGGTGGGCAGCCTCTTGGCGCCAGCCCATGCATGGGGTTGGTTGCCGCTGTGCGTGTTTTTGCTGTTCATCTGCAACGGCGGAGTGGTGCCGCTGTCTGAATCGGCCTTGGCCCGCTTCCTTCAAACGGATGGGGGCATGGACGCAGCCCGCTACGGTCGAATCCGTGTCTGGGGCTCCATCGGCTTCATCCTGTCTGTGACGGCCGCTGGGTTCATTCTGGAATCGGCGGGCATCGATGCCTTTCCCTGGGTCGTTTGTGTCCTGTTGGTGCTGCTGTGCGTGGCCGCTGCCCGCCTGCCTTCCCGGGTAGACGCCGCGGTGGAAACCACGGCGCAGGAGGGCTCGGTGTGGCAGGTCCTGCGCCAGCGCCGCGTACAGTGGTTCTTTGCCACCATCTTCTTCACGGTCCTGGGCCACACAAGCCTGTACACCTTTCTGAGCCTGTACCTGGATGAGCTGGGTTACGGCAAGTCGGCGGTGGGATTGGTGTGGGCCGTCAGCGTCATGGCCGAGATTGCCTTCTTTTGGATGGGGGCTCGTTGGGCGGGGCGCTTGGAGCCGGTGCGCTGGTTGTGGTGGGCCGCGGTCTTGTGCGTGCTGCGCTTTGCTGCGATCGCATCCATGGGCCATGTGATGGCGGTCTTGGTGGCGGCGCAGCTGCTGCATGCCGTCACCTTCGCGGCCCAACATGCGGCTTGCACCGCGCAGCTGGGGGTCTTCTTCCCGGGCCGATTGCGGGGCAGGGGGCAGGCGCTCTACGCCGTCTTGGGCTACGGTCTGTCGGGTGTCCTCGGTGGTTTGGGCGGCGGCCTGCTGACGCAGCACCTGGGCTTTGAATCGGTGTTCTGGGCTGCCACCGCTTCAGGGCTGATGGCCGTGGCCTGTGCGCATCAGCTCGCGCGACATCTCGGCGATCAGCTCTGAGGCCGGTAGCACCAGGGACCGGTACTGCCCAGTCTCGCCCTCCAGGCGATCGGCCGCTTTCCCATGCAGGTGCACACAGGCGGCCACCACATCGTGCAGGCTCGTGCCCTGCGCATGGGTGCTGGCCCAGGCACCTGCGATCCAACCCGCCAAGACATCCCCGGTGCCGCCGGTGGCCAAGCGTGCGTTGCCACTGGCATTGATCCAGGGCACCTGGCCTGGGGTGGCCACCACCGTCCCGGCACCTTTGAGCACCACGGTGGCACCACTGCGGTCAGCCAGGTGCTGGGCTGCGGCCAAGCGGTCCGACTGGACCTGTGCGGTGGTCACGCCCAACATACGGGCGGCCTCCAGCGGGTGGGGCGTCAGCACCGTGTGAGCACCATGGTGTGGACGGGCCTGCAGGCGGGCCCACAAGGTCCCCTCTGCGGCCAGTGCGTTCAGCGCGTCGGCGTCCAAGACCAAGCGCCAAGCCCGGCTGAGCAGGGTTGGCAGGAGCGGGCCAATGAGGGTGCCGCCTCCGCTGCCGGCCACCACCACGGCAGGTGCCAAGCTGGCCCGGGCCAGGTCGGAAACCGTGCGCGTCATCACCTCGGGCGCCAGGTCATCCACCAGCCCTGGGGGCTCTTGGCGGCCTTCGCGGGACTCCGATGGTCCGGGCGCGACGCCGCTCTGCAGTTCCACCCGGTGCACGCGGCCGGCGCCGGCCGCGACGGCCGCGCGTGAGGCCAGTCGAAGTGCGCCCACCATGCCCGGTGCGCCGCCCATCAGCCAAACGTCACCAAAGCTGCCCTTGTGACCGCCTGCCCGTGCCTGGCCATTGGCCTGCAGACGGCTGCTGCGCAGGAGCGCCAGGGCCTCGGTGGGCACCAAGTGGGCAGCTGGCGCGTCCGGCGGCGTCGGTGTCAGCGGTTCAACGCCCAAGGTATCGAACCAAACTTCACCGACCACCTCGCCTGCCTCATGGGTGTACAGGCCGGGCTTGAGCGTCAGCACGCTCAAGGTGTGGTGGGCTCGCACGGCACACGGCTGGCCTTGGGTATCCAGCAGCCGTGCACCGGTGTCCGGGTGCAGCCCGCTGGGCAGGTCGACGCTGAGCACGCGCACGCCGGGCTGCGCCTGGGTGCAGGCGTTGACCCAGCCGATCACCTCGGCCACGGGCGGGGGCAGCGGTGAGCGGGCGCCCAGTCCGAGCAGGGCATCGATGATCAGCAGCCCCTGGCTGGGCACGGTGGGCAGCGCTTCGTGGGCGCCCGGCCCCAGCCGTGTGGGCCAAGGCCGAACGGTGAGTCCCGCCTCCACAGCCTGCTGCCGAGCGCGGCGGGCTTCAGGGCTGTTGGCGGCCTGCACCTCCCACACCAAAGGCGCCAAGCCTGCCGCCTGCAGTCGCCGCGCCGCGACCCACCCATCGCCGCCGTTGTGGCCTGATCCGGTCAGCACCCAGACGCTGCCACCAGGGGGCGCTACGGCCACGGCCAGCCGGGCCACGGCGGCGCCGGCACGCTCCAAAAGGCTGGGCCCGGGGTGGCTGCGCACCTCCTGGCCGTCCACGGGGTGTCCAGTGGAAGCCTGGGCTTCTAGGCTGCGGGTGGCCTTCGCGTTCCACAAGGGCCAAGCGCCGCTCGGGCTCGGCATGCGGTGGGGGCGCCAGGGGGCGTGGGCCAAGCCTGCTATACTCCTTGGGTTTACCCGAATTCGGGTGAGCCAATCGCGGATCCAGCCACCAGAGGTGTTTCGGTTCGGCAAGCACCCTGTTCCAGGGGCTGCGAAGCGGAATTTCGGCGGGATTCTAGACCCAACCTTCTAGGAGAAATCATGTCCGTCAGCATGCGTGAAATGCTGGAAGCCGGTGTGCACTTCGGTCACCAAACCCGCTTCTGGAACCCCAAGATGGCCCCC
>JACCDW010027890.1_pt1 | contig 29217 bp, 36 predicted proteins | sample 7449781 | NCBI WGS metagenome assembly JACCDW01 (sample SAMN15323449, study PRJNA562643) | freshwater metagenome | isolation source: river surface water | place: USA:Blue River Watershed | collected 2017-08-18
CAAAACTATAATTAGACTTAAAAATACTTTGAATACTCATCCGTAGGATTTGACGCCAATCCATTTTTGGTTCAGTAAAATCTGAAATCAAACGTCGGATTCCTGCAGGAATTCTGCCTGCACCTGCGGCTTGAGCAGCAGCAACCATGGCCTCTTTAATTTCGTCTCGAATGGCCTTACGCTCCTCGGGAGTTAGATTTGGACGGCCGTCCTCCCTGTCGTCACCGTCGAGGTGCTCGTCGAGCAGTTCTCCTAGACTTTTGATATCAATCTTGACAGCATTTTTTTCTACTTCGTCGTAGATCTGTTCGTATGACCAACCGCGATATTTGTTATCTTGAAAGATTTTGATGAATTTTGGCACTTCACCAATACGTTCATCCTTGAGAATCTGATTAGCAGCATAGTCGGCTGCAATGTTACTTAGTTGAGAATCACGTCCTTCTCTCCGACCCATGTGATCGAATACATTATGTAGAACCTCGTGGGCAAATCCAAACTCACATTCTTTAGGAGTAAGTCGATCAACAAAATCGTTATTGTAATAAAAATTACGACCGTCAGTGGCCAATGTACCGCACCAATCGGTAGCATCGACTAGTTTAAGTCGAGTGGCCAAATTACCAAAGAATGGATGACGTAAAAGTAGACCAATACGAGCGGTTACTAGCTTTTCGATAATTTTCTTTTTTTCTGATTCGCTAAAAGTTTTAGCAGTAATTTTTTTAGATTTAACGGAAGTAGTAGTCGACATTGGTTACTCCTTTGAAAACATTATTATATAAGAATTTATGAGCAAAGTCAAGAAAAAGGCTCATTCAAGAGCCTTTTAAAATCACTCCATTGCGGTAATGATATATTTTCCGTATTTGTCGTGAAACTCATCAAAGTTAGTTAGTTTCGAACTATCAAACGGAAGTTTATAATTGGTCAATGCTACCTTGGCACCCATTACGACCAGCTCAGTGGGGAAATTATCCATCATAAAACGGAAGAAGTAATCAGCCATTTGATCCCAATTTTTAACCTTTTTCTTGTCGGCTTCTTGCAATTCGTAGCACATAGAAATACTCAATGAATACATCGCAGAAATTTCTTTGATGTTGCATTTAGAAACCTTGCCTGCAAGAATATCCGAAGGATTGGGCATCTGTTTTGCTACTTTTCGGTGAGCCATGAATTTAACAGCAAGTCCTTCGCCAATAGCACCACTTACCAGATCGGTAAGTGTACCTTCGTCGAGATCGTCGTCGTTAAGTAGATCACTAACAAAAGACCATGAACGAGGAGTAGCAAATGATCGACTAGCCGATTTTGGATCAAAGTCGTAAAGATCCTGTTTAGCAAATCCAAGGTAACCAACTACTTGTTCGTGTACCTTGTTAGCAGTAGCCCAACTAAGCCAATCGTCAAAGTCATGCCGTAGTTCAAGGTGAAGAAAACGATTGGCTAGCGGAGCAGGCATACGAAAAGTAACACCTTTATCTGCTTCTCGATTTCCTGCTGCTACAATAGAAACTCCATCGGGTAGGATATAAGTACCAACACGACGATTTAGAATCAGCTGATAAGCAGCAGCCTGTGTAGCAGGAGCAGCACTATTAAGTTCGTCCAAGAACAGAATTGCGTTACTGTTAGGATCAGTCGGTAGCTCCGAAGGAGGTGCCCAAGTCATTGTACGAGTTTCGGGATTGAAATATGGGATACCTTTAATATCGGTTGGATCCCAAAGAGAAAGACGCACATCGATTACGTCACGATCTTGTTCGTAACCAATTTGTTTAACGATATCGCTTTTACCGATACCGGGAGGTCCCCACATGAATACAGGTCGTTTGATCTTGATACATTTACGTAGTGACCGTTTTGCTTCATTAGGACTAACGGTACGGGTAGTGCTAATCTCTGCCATTTTATATCCTTAGGTTAATAGGTTGTTTACTAAAACTTTTGTTTCAGTATGATATAATTATAACGAAATACGAATATTTTGTCAAGAAGACAAAGATCTGGCTTTAGCACTACTATATTGATATACGTTGCCAGAAAACAACACTAATTGTACAGCCATCTTTTCGGAAAAAACATATATATCTTTGTTTTTGATATAAAACGGGCAATCAATAAATCGGTCTATCCAGATAATTAGTTGGTTTGTAAAAAGAATTTGATCTTCGACTTTAATTTTATAAGTCTTGATACCGGCTTTTTGAAAGGCTTGAAATCCTACATCTGTAAGTCTTAGTCCGCCTTGATCCTTTTTTCTGGTACTGTACCACCAAACAGGGATTGTTTTTCGAACACGAGTCTCGTTGGATTCGATTCCTAATATGTTTAATATCTGTTTGGTTATTTCAATCTTTTGGTTCATCCTTGACTTTCTCACCTGTTACTAATTTATAAACTGAGAAATCCTTGGTATTGAAGATTTTGTTAAGTTTTTCGGCTAAATTGAATGCATGACCGGAATTTGAAAAAGAAACTTTTTTATATTTTGGACCCATTTGTTGGGCAACAAAACTACTGGTTTTTAAATTAATAGGTTTGTCTTGATAAAACACGGCCCAAATTGCGTCGGCTTCTAATACCTGTTCGGTTTTATATGTTTTTTTATTTGTTATTTCTAATATTACCTTTGGTTTGGGCCTACTCATCCTATACGCTCCGGTTAAAGTGCGTATATATTTACCAAATTTTAAAATTTACCGCCGTCCATTTTAACCTCGACATCAGTCGAAGGAGGTGGGATATTTTGTATTGCTTGATCTATTTCACCTGCTAATCTTGTCATTACTACACTAAGACTATTTTGTAAATCTGTAGCTTCTTTTATTGTCAAATTTACGGTTTTTTGATTAGATTTGATAGCAATTCTAGTCTTATTTAGAAAATCTTCAATCGGTAATGTGTTGAGTTGTTTCATGTCGATTAACTTTATTTAATTGCTCCCTCATTTCATTTTCTGTTTTAAAAGGCCCGTGGTAAGGATATCTATCCAATGTGATTAATTTTGGGCAAAAACTCTTAACCCAACCTTTTCGAAACTTAATAATGTAATATCCTGCACAATATTGACTTTTACTTTTTAGGCTTTTAGCAAACAAAGGCAATCTTTTTTTGAGATTGTACACAGGTTCAAACGGCCTGCTGCGACAAGGAAAATCGTATATAGTATAATTTTCAGTTGATTGAATTTTATTACGTTTGATACTTTCTTCGAAAAAGACAATATCTAATTGTTCTTTTACTTCGGATAACGATTTAAATGAAATAGATTTTCCACGACGAAGAAAAAGATAACCTTTTTTGTTTTTACTAATAGACCCTAATTTTATATGATTATTTTTTACTAACCATTCTTTATCAGGTACTAAAACTTTTGCTGTATTCATATGTTATATTTTGAATTTAAAGGTTCCGAAAAACTTTGTACCTGTTCACTGATTTTTTGCAGATTATATTCGGAACAAAGTTTTAGCAATCGAATTCCAACCTGCGAAATATTTTTCTGATTGGCAATTTCGTTATTGATTGTTTCTTTGATAAGATCTCTAATCTCTTCTGGTTGAGCAGTTAAATCCACAAGAGTTTTATTTCTTTGATAATCATCTAGGACACGGTGCTCAACGCCGTTGTGATCAACCCATCGTTGTAACATTAAATTATTCCATGCCCATCCTCGACTGTTTCTATCAGCAAAGGCTTCTCGTAGACCGACTTTATTTTTTGTACCTTTCTCTCTTACACCTGGATAGGCACTAAAAATATTATCACTGGTATCACCCCTGATGCATTTTTCGAACAATAACCATTCTGGTTCAGGAGCAGGTTTTACTTCTTTGGTTTTCTTATCAATGATGGGCTTTCCTTTCTCATCGAAGTAACCTTCATGAGTAATAGTCATTCCCATTACACCATTATATTGTTTTACGTTGGGTGCAATTAATTGTGCAAAGTCACCGTCTGTACTAATGATAACATGATTGTCTTGAGGATGGCTTTGAATCCATCCTGCAATAAGATCGTCGGCTTCTAGTTGAACATTGTGAAGAACGGTAGAATTGGTTTTCTCGTTGATAAACAATTTGAATTCGTCGAACGTTTCCCAAAATACACGATCTTCTTCGGCCTCACGAGGATTTAATGCAGCTCGTGCTTCGGCTCGTTGGCGTTTGTAAGGTTCATAGATATCTTTACGCCAACTACGTCCTTCGAGACAAAATACCACATGATCGCCTTTGAAATCTCTCCAAGCTTTTCTAACACTGCTAAGAACAGTATGAATACTCATACCGACTTTGTCTTCAAGATTTCCTCGAACAACATGTCGTGCTCTAAAAAAAACATTAGCAAGATCAACTAAAATATATGTTTTTGGCATTAACTAACCTCTGTGCGTCCATCGTCCCTAAGTGCTCTATTTACAAATCCACTTCCTCTGCGATCCATATTGACCCCAGATTCAGACCCGACATTCCTGCAGAGTTCTTGAAACCAAGAATCCACAATCTCTTCGTCAGTGTTACCAGAATAACCAGCACCCTTTAATTGTAACACAAAGTATTCATTCCAATCAAGTTCGAAAAATCCATTTCGAACATTTTCTTTGTTAACGTGGGTTTCCAAAACTCCTACCCAAGGCTCTTTTTTCTCAGTGGCTAATTCTTTTGGACTTAAATTAGCAATTCGTTCTGCTTCCTTGGCTTTTTCTAATGCTTCTAATGCTTCTTGTTTAATTCTTTCTGCCTCGGCAATATTTTTTTCTAGTTTATCAACACCTAGAAACTTTTTTAAGAAGTCTTTCATTTGCGACCTTTTATTTCCCAAATAAGATGTTCGTTTTTATCGTGCCAACGAGTTTCATAAACAGGATCACCGGGTCCTGTCCACATTGCTTGTCCTTCATAGCCGTACTTTAACCAAATGCGTTTTCCGGTAATGTCGCAGGTTTTAGGCAAAAAAGCAAAACTTAATTTCCATTGAGCTCTAGCATTAAAACCTGAACTATACTTGCCATCCATGAAAACATCTAGAATAGCCATTTTATGTCCCCCATTCGTTCTTAAAAAGCGGCACCTGAAGTCGATCACTGTATCTTAGTCCGTATTTCATTGCTAATTCAGCAACTCGACGATTGTTTAGTGTGTAAACACTTTCTACACCTCCGACGGGCATTAGGTAGCAAGGACCTACAAACCCTTCTGCACGATAAGTGTCTAAAGTTTCTAAGGCTTCTTTGACATCTTCTTCTGTTGCTACTACAAACTTTAGATAAGTGTAGCCAACATTTTCATACCCGCATACTACATCGGGTCGAATTGCTTCTTCTCTACTTTCTCCACTGCAACTAAGTTTAGCACTGACACTAAATGTAATTGAATACGGATCTCTTAAAGACCTGTCCGGTAGTTCTGCTAAACGCCAATGTTGTAGATATTCTGCAAATTCTTTAGTTAAAGGTTGAGTGCCGTTAGTTTCAAAAGTAATTTCCCTTAATCCTGTCATTTTAGGATGATCTAACAAATCTGGATAAGCACGTTGCCACCCTAGTAAAGGTTCACCGCCGGTAATAACTAGATGTTCTTCTTTCCATTCATTAAACGGAAGAATCTCCATTATACGATCAACAATAGAATCACTAGTAAGCATAGGACTAAGATCCTTGAACCTTGGGTCCCAACTAGCATAAGAGTCGCAGCCTGTTGATACTAGAGGCAACTCTTTGTAAGTTTTAAAATTTGCAATGTTTTCGGCTATTAAATGTCTTCCTACACTTGTTTCACCTTTTTGCATTCCGAAACCGTCGCAGGTGAAGTTGCATCCGAATGTACGTAGAAATACACTAGGGACCCCCATATATCTACCTTCGCCTTGGATAGAGTAGAATAGTTCACTTACTTTAATTTTGCTCATATATTTTGGACCAAAGTTTTAATTTTTCTTTCTTTTTTGATTTAGCAATATCTAGATTTTCAATAGTAATAATATTTCTTTCTATAAGAATATCTATCATTGCTAATACATCACCAATTTCTTGCTCGAGCATTTTTTTATGCTCTATGCCAGTTTTATAGTGTACACTATTTAGACCGAAGCGTCTACACTTACTGATTTCTACAATTACCTCAGCACATTCTTCTTGGAGAATATCCAATGTTTCTTGTATTTGATACATTTATTTTTTCCAGAAATTTTCCCAGGGAAATTCTATCCATACATTGTTTTCTGCTTTGTTAATTTCCATACCTACATAATACATTCCTACATTACATTGGCTAGCAAGATTGTCTACTAATGTAGCGAATCGAACGTTATTATTCCAAACAGATTCCCATTTTGGATCATTGGGCAAACAACTTGTTTGCCAGTCTTTCATAATCCAATTAAATGTAGCACCGGTATCGTTAATGTCATCGACGACAAGAATATTTTTAGAATTAAACGCATCTTCGGCCATCCACAAATTACTTTCGCAAGTTTCGTGATCTCTAAGACTGATCTTTAGCGTTTGTAAAGGAACATCGAGATAATGACTGATCATTACAGCAGGAGTCAACCCGCCTCTAGTGACTCCTACGATGTATTCAGGTTTCCAATTACTATTAGCGATTTGTCTACATATATCAGCTACTAATGCTTGGCATTGTCGATGTGTTAATACAAGTTTATTCATTTTAATATTTTGACACTTTAGAATATTTCCTATAATCGCTGGTCATACGCAGCCATTGTTCTCCGTTGCCTTCCATAACATCACAAATTCTATCAATAGTACCATCGGTCCAATTACTGATTTTTCCTAGATTGGCATGAGGCTTTTTTAGAAGAATTGCCAGTTTATTAACTGCATCGTCAATAGACCAAGGAATATATAATCGATCAGAGTCATTAGCAAATGTCTCGGGAAAACTTCTATATGCGGGATATAGAACATTACATCCTAGAGAATCTGCTTCGCTGACAGTGTTAGATACCCAATCTTGTAATGCACAATTAAACAGAACACGAGTATCATTTAGCAATGCATAGTAATCGTTTTTATCAAGATCCTGATAAATTTTTAATAGACCTGAAGATTCTAGATCGTGAGTCCTTTGCATATAGCTATTATTGTTTGACTTTAATGGAGCACCGCTAAACACAGCAAATTCAGCATTTGATCCAGGAAAACGCCGATGCCATTCTTCAATCAAATCCATATAAAAGTCGGGTTGTTTTTCTTGATCCCATCGTGCTGCAAATCCCACTCGCATAGAACGATTAGTAAAAGGTTTAAGTTCGCCGGGAACACGACCGCGTACTTCTTCCTTTCCAAATGCAAGACCACTAATGTTATAAATTTTAGCTGTCCAGCCTGCAACTTTCATATGCATGACCATTTCTTCATTGGTAGCAAGTACAGCACCGCCAGAAATGTTTACAATGTCATTGACCATACGTTCATAATCGCCCATCCAGCGACTCATTCCCCAAACGTGAACAAAGTCATCTGGATCAATAGACTGTGCTAGACACCTTACAAAGATACGAGGACGCATGTTCTCGGGCACCTGTGTAATAATATATCCCAAACTTTCAAAACCCGGTTGGAACATATCTTCGAAGTAAATAACATCTTCGCTGGTTACTTCTCCTTGTTGCATCAATTGCACCAAATTCATCATTTGGCTCATTGAGAAGTAACTGCGACCGTGCGCGTCAAGAACCTGACCTACTACAATCTTTTGATCATTGTCTAATGTAAGACCGGTTACATAGTAAACATCGTACCCACGACGATCAAACACAGTTTTATTCCACTGCGTAAGTTGTAGAGTATATCGAGCCTTGTAACTCTCAAGGCCCATGTAGTATAACTTTCTCATGAGATAGTTTTCTTTTCTTTCTTGGCCTGACGTTCAGCTTTGGTTTTTTCTTTGTACCACTCTTTATACTCTTTACTCTTGTAAAGATCTCGGGGATCAAACCTAATTAGTTCAAACCTACAATGATCTAGCCATTCCTCTAGATCATCAAAGAGTTTATTAACTTCGGGTTTCATAACAAGGGTTTTTTGAATATAAGCAGGATGTGCCATGGATTTAAGTTTCCTATTAAAGTTTAGTTAGGGAAATGTTCGACGATGCCATCGGACTCGCCATCTTCTGATACTACAATTTCGTAGTATCGATTTGATCCATATTTCGGAATCAAATGCTGATTCAAAATAGCAGTTGCAATCATTTCACAACTCATATGATTTTGATTGCCACTTTGAATAAATTCATTTAGTGCCCATTTGACCAAGAAGAATTCAAGTTCTCGATCTAGATGGGTAACAGAAATTTTTACTTCTACTTTGAACATATGTCGATGTTCGTTTTCGAGAAATTTAATACGAGGATCAATAGATCCTGCATTAGGATAGAAATGATATCCTTCGAACTCAGTTCGAACTTTAATATAGGTACTTGTCATTTGATAATTTTATCTTGATTATATTGTTTCCAGTCTGTGAATTTACTACGATCCATTAGTGAGTGTAGACTGTGGCACCACACACCGGGATTAGTTTCATTAAAACCTTTGTCGTCGATTTTGAGCATTGTGTTGTAATTCCATAATTTAATGTATGGAATAGGTACACGAATTTGTGGAATGAAGTTATCAAACTCACAGTAACCACTTTCGTGAAGCTCCTCTACTTGATTAATCGGAATATCTAATGTGCAAAGAACCCCTTCTTGCAAAAGTGGAAGGATCATATTTTCCCAAGCTTTGTGTTCTTCGTTAGAGCGAGGATTAAAACTGTGATTAGCACCAAAGAAAATATGTCCGCACAATTCGTTGGCATAGTGGTGTTTAATTTCGAAATAGGATTGAATTCCGATAACAAACAGAGTTTTTATACCATAAGCCGGAGTGTGCTCAACTTCTTTACCAAAAAAGAAGTTAGCACTATCTGAAATACCGTCTGCGTAATTTCGTTTCATGTGTATATATTACAGAAATTCGAAGTTAAAGTCAATATTATTTGTTTTCAAACTTTTTGGTAGCTTTGGCCACTTCTTCTGCCAATTTATCCCAGTCTATTTGAAAATTAATTTTTCCATCTGGGTATTCAATTCGTGTACTATGATTACCGACAGTAACTTTTGGATTATCGGTTGCCTGTAATGTTTCTTCAGCAACCAATGATGAAATTTCTTTAATTATTTGTTCTTCGGTTTTCTTTTTACGAGGCATTTTTTTCGTTCTCCATAATTTGATGTTCTAGTTCCATTAATTTTTCATCATTGGGGTCATCGATATCAATTTCGTTTGGATCAGTAACTTCTTCTACTTGAAACAATGCATGGAATTGATTTCGAGCCGGACCGCCTTGTAATCGAGCACCATCGAGACTTTCTAAGAAAGGTGCTGCTTTTTTAATCAATTCAAAAGCTTTGGCCTTAGTTTTAGTTTCGAAAAGTTCTTTAACAAAGGTCTCGAAATAAAGAATATTTCTTGGTACAAATGGACTCGGTTCATCCTTTTTGATATTTTTGCTATCTAGTTTTTCCCATTCGCGCCATGTTCTGTTAAACCGAGCATGTTCGATATCAGCAAGGTGATTAGCTTTTTGTACGGCAGCGATGTGCTGTTGTACATTATGTCCCATCATAAGTGCATAGGCAAAACTATCCCAAGATGTTTTTCCTTCTTTACCTATTTTGTTGAGCATTCCAGGAGCATAATGACAAATATCTCCCATGGTTAATCTACGACCTATTTCGCTTTCAAAAGGGAATGGGATTTTACTTCCTGCAAGTGCTTTGTTATCTGGTGCTTTGTCCATAACAGTACTCCACTTTTTGGGCGTGTGGACTGGATCTGTGTAACAGAGTCCATGTGCTGTTGCGACAAACGGTGAGGCACAATCAAAAGATATGGTAATTTCTTCATTGATATGTTTCCTTAGTTGACGTTGAATAGAAGTTAGAAAACAACTCCAATCGAGTTGTGCAGTTCCTAGAAAGTGTATCCAGTTTTTGCCTTTTAGCAAACCATCTTCGCGCATGGTCATTAAACGTTTAAGTGTAATATCCATTTTACACATATTAACACCGCCAAACGCCCAACCTTCGGCGGCTTTATCGCCCCAGATTTTAGGATCACTGTACTGCTTAACACCTTGATACCAGTCTTCGGCAGTTTTCCAGTCACTACCTTGTAAAACATTTAAGAATTTAGTCTTACCTAATCGGCGGGTTAACCAGTATTCATTATTAAATTGAGTCTTTTTCAGACAATCTTCCAAACTGGTCAAACCCGTACGTTCTCTGTTTTCTGGCAAACATGCCCATGATGGAACATCTAACATCATTGACCAATCTGCTGTAAATTCTAACCAAGCAAGAATGTCATCTCTGATTTTGTTAGCCTCAGGTCCATCAAAATTTTTCCAATCAAACTTAATTACACCTTTACCAATCTGATATCCGCCCGAATCACCGAGGATCATGGTCTTAGACCGATCTCTTTGATGAATCATGCTATCTTGTGTCATGGCTTTTTGTAAATCAAGTTGAGCATGACCTGCAGAGTACAGTGCATATTTGTAGGTAAAATATCCTTCATCTTCATTTAGAAAATTCATTCCTTCGATGCCACGATCGAAATTTTTCGGTATACGAGTGGTCGGAACAAATTCTTCAACTCGTTGTTTGGCAATATAAGCAGAATAAAAACTGCTTATGGCCGGCAGATATACAGAGTAGTCTCTCTGTAGAGGTGTTAAATTAAGCGGTGGTCTGTTCATCTTTACTCAATATAATTGTTGTTTTTAATTGTTCCTCTGCCTTTTTAAAACTTTCATAGGCATTTTTGATTGCAGGGTGTGTTTGTGCTAGAGATGTTAGTGTTTGTTCTTCCATCATTTTCTTAGTAGCCCAATTAATAGCATCATTAGCTTGACTGCTTAGATCAACATAACAATGATTTGTATCTAAGGTTGACCAAACAGATCCATCAAACACTTCGACATTTCCATTATTATAACGCAATGCTCCACTTAATGAGCCTTGATTGTTAATATATCGTGTATTGGAGTTCCCTCCACTAACAACGACATGATTTTGACCATTTAAACTTTTTATCATAGTTGAGCAGGAATAATGTATTTGTACACAGCCAATCCGCTATCGAGTGTGATCTGCATTGCAGCTTCGTCACTGAAACTTACAGTAGTGTTGTTTACATCAGCAATTTTAAGAATATTTAGAATTGGCATAACCGGCCAAGTATAAGATTTGGTTAGTTTTCCTACAACATCAGAAGCAAATATAAATTCTCCTCCATGCGAGCTAACATCACCGAAAACGAATTTTAGTTGTTTGTTTTCTGTTTTAGCCAGAAATGTTGTGTGTTCTGTGTTTGCACCTGCTTGAAACTGAAATCGCTGAATAGCGTTCAAAGTAGGATTAACTTCAACATCCCATTTTACACCTTTGAATTTTACAGTTTTTAGTTTTTCATTAATAATATCTTGATTCATGAATCGGTAATCATTTTTAAAATCACCATCTTTATTTTCAAAATGAATACCTACAGGTACAATTTCTTCATTACGTTTATCTTTAACAATTTCAATTTTGGCATCTTCTTGATATTCTTTTCCTTCGACTAGATATCGAAGTTTTTCAAGTTGAGGCATTCCAAATGTGCCAATCATGTCAGGGTATGGATCGGTAGTTTCTGCATACATGATAACACTACGGTCATCGGCCATGGAATTGATAAGAGTTTTATCTTTAGTTCCTGTAACTTTAACAATGTTAAGGAATCCTAGTTTGTTGGTATGAGATACTATATCGGCAAGAATGTCTTTCATTTTAATTTCCTTTAATGTAATTTTATTTAGATTTTTAATTAGAGTCAATGTTTGTTTTATTCAAAAGAAAACAAATTTCCAAAGGTATTATTTTCTGTGGTCGAATCTAAGTCCCAATCGAGCACACCGATAAGATTTTCGACCTTATTATTAATAATAACAGATTCCATCTCAGCATGATCGAATGGTAGTTCTTGGAACCATTTAGGTAAACGTAATTCATCTGTGGGATATGCCACCGAAGTGAATCCTAGTGCATTTGGTTTAAGTTTGCAAACAATTACTTTCATTCCGTCAACAATTTGCATAGAATATTTGTCACTGTTCATTCTTTTAAGTGTATTCCAATTAATGCTGGCTCGGACATGACCTGGCATGTTTGCTTTGCCCTGCTTCTTTTCTTTTGCTTCATATTCGGTAATGTTGTTGGCACGTTTGGGACTACCTTTTTCCCAACCGGGTCTAGATTTAAAATCTGTTCTAAAATCTGTGATCATTTCTAGAACTTCTTTTTCTTGAGCACCATTAAGAACACAGGTTAAAATATCACTCAAGAAATTTTGCATAAATTCCGGAGTATCTGATCTTTTAAGATCCAACCCCATGGCCTTAATTTTACCGGGTTTACCGTCTACATCTGATCGTTTACCTTCTTTATCATAATAAAGAACTGCATAGCGTTTTTTGGTAATGAACAAACCTTTAATAGCTACAATTTCACGTCCGGCTTTGATTACTTCGCCTCGACTCTTTGGACAATGAAATGCATCCTGCATAAATTCAGAAAAGGTCGAATTTACTTGTTCAGCAATGTTGTCATAAAGTTTAACCACAGTATCTTTGTCCCAGGGTATTTGTCCTTTGTTGATTTCATTTTTCAAGGTTCTGTAAGCACTAAAATAGGCACTATCTGTATCACCGTAGATAATAGACTCACCTATATGATTATACTCTCCAGTTACAACTTCGTTTATCTTAGAAGCCATATGACGGGCAATTGATCTTCCTGTAAGAGTGGTGCTTTGACCAATACGATTATCAAAGAACCGACAACCAGGATTAAGAATAGCACCATACAGACTGTTAAGATTAATTTTTTTAACCAACTGCCTTTTATCCCAATATTCCTCATCGACTTTATTCTCTTCCTTAATGGCTTCTTTGAGTTTGGCCTGAAGCTCTTTCCTTTCAGCATACCATCTTTTTAGAAGACCGGGTATAATGCCTTCAAACTCGTGTGTGAAGATTGTTCCATTGGCACTAAGCATCCACGGTTTACCATTGTTGAATATCAGTTCATAGATCTGTGCACCTGACATAACATTGGTTTCTCCATTTTCCCAGTCGATAATAATTTCTTTTACACGATCCTGCTGCATAACAAGCTCATATTCGTTGGTGCCAAATTTACCTTCCCAACTAGCAGCAAAACTGGCTTGCACACCGCCTCTGGACATTTTTTCTTCTATTTCGGCCTTGGTATAGTCTTGTCTTAGTTGCCCTATAATAGTTTCAGGTCCCATATTTAATGCACGAATTACACTGGGATATAGACTGTTAATGTCCATGGAACCAATCCAATCATGAAGACCTTTCTTAGGATACGCAACATATGCACCTGCTGCTTGTGTATCTGTTAGTTCATCTCTCCTTGCACGACTTGGAACAATCATGCCTCGATAGTGTGCTTCATTGATAATGGCCTGTTCGGTAACAGCCACCGCACCCATTGTGGTCTGTAGTAAAACTGTGTTTTCATGAGCAATTGAATTTGCCAAATCAATGAATTTAAGTTTTTTATCCAATTTGTTCAGAAGAGCACAGTCTTGTCTATTATATTCAATGAACTTTTTAAAATCATTATTGTAGAGTTGATCAAGTGTGCCTTCGTAGACTGTTTTGCTTTCGCCTATTTCCATTTCTCCGATAGCATCCAGTCTATATGAATGTCTTTCTTCGTAGGTGTATTTTCTGTACAGTTCGAGACTGTCCAAATGAACCCTGCCAACCAAATCATAGGTAACAGCTTTTTTCCCATATTTCTCATACTCTCGTTTTTTAGGAAACTGATTCCATAAACAAAATCTACGAGTATCCTCTTTGCTTAATACCTTGGTAACTCTGTTTACGGTATAAGGAATATCAAATCCTTCGCTGTTCCATCCACTTAATACATCAGCATCGTCAATTAAGTTTAGAAAGGTTTCTAACATTTCCGCTTCTGTTTCAAAAAGATAGGTGTTAGGAAATTCCTTAACAGCATCCTCGGCAGCAGTCATACTTAAAGTTTTTGGTGGTATCGCCAAACAGACCAAGGTATCGAGCCATTGTAAATGCACTGCGATTGCAGTAATTGGCATAAAAGCATCATCGGGGCTGGCATATCCTCTCTCGGGATCAAAATCTACCTCGATGTCGAAAAATGCTATATTAAGTTTAGGCGGTTCTTTGCCTAGATAGTTTTCTTCTAAGCAGCGAAATACTGGATTGACATCGCTTTCGTATAGTTTATGGCCGCTATATATTTTTTGTTCTTTGGAAAACTCTTTCCAACTTTTGCAGGCCACTCTGTTTAGACTTTCGCCAAAAATTGATTTGTATTTTCCCTTCTGATCAGGGTAATAGAATACATATCTGGCTGGAAAATCTTGATAGATTCTACCTTTTTTAGGATCACGTTCAACAATATGAACAATGTCCTTATCACGATCCCAAAAGGAATCAACGTAACTCATAATTTTTCTCCTCGTGGTTTTATGGCCCACTGACCTTCACATGTGCGATTTATGGCTCGCTTAACCTTACTCATTGGTATTTATAGCAACATTCTTATTAGACCAACAGAATCGATGGTACTGAGTAGTATGTAGTTTGCGAGCATCCCGAAGGACCGACGAGTCCAAGCAGCCCAAGCGTACATAACACAACCTGCAATCCATAAAGGATATAATACCAACAGCGGCGGATTAGGGACTGTGATGGCCATTGTGATCGCACAGTTGATAGATATTGCCCAAGCAACCAACTCAACAGTAAAGCGAAAAGGATGAGACCTAAAATCGTCTCTAATCCAATTGAAGGTTCCATATACTAATTCATTCATTGGTCATCTTTGCGGTTAGCGTGACCGCTAATATCCACAATAGATTCTAGGTCGTCAAACTCTCGATAAACTTGATCCCATTGATCTTTTAGTGCGATTCGGATAGCCTTACGAATTACACTAGGCTTTACTTCGAGTTCTTCTGCTACTGCTTTGATAGTTTCATTCAATCCTTCAGTAAGGTCTTGAATTTCCTGCATAACTGTTACACCTTCTGATACAATTTGTTTAATTTTAGCCTGTTCAGGGGCGCCAAATGCTTTACTCATAAATTCTCCTTGAAGTAATATTTTATAGGATAAGTCTTACGAGATCAAATTATTTGATGCCAATTTTTAAATATCTTGTGTAGTCAGTTTCAGGATCTTTAAGATCTCGTTGACCTTGATATAAAGTTTTAGAAAATGGTAGTTTTTCTATAAGATCAATGTTGCCGCCATCTGATCTATATTCTAGTGCAACTAATACACCTGTAGGTATATTATCAAACCAATTAAAGCCTGATATTTCCTGTACACTAGTATTAATGACCAATCCGGATGCGGTAAGGTCTCGATACTTAACATAGTTCGCATCACCGTGGATACTTTCGACTTCGGCACCTAAACTGGATAGCAACTGTTCACTAAATTCTAACCAATCGAGATTTTTTTCGACATTGATTATTTGATCAAATTTTATGCTCTTCTTGATTAGCACATAGCCCATATTGCCATACCAAGATCCTAGAACATAGACTCTTGAGAATTGTTTGTAGCCCAATCGTTTTAGTATCTGTGCTAACCATAATTTACTGATTAATAAATCAGGAGTGATGCTACCTTGGAAAGTTAGTGGGCTACTTTCTTTGATATTAAAAAATCTCATTTTAGTCGGCGGCTCGACCTCGGTCTTTTTCAGTTATGGGTCCACCGACTACAAAGGCAGTGCAGCTTCTACTTCCGGCACATTTGAAATGAAGGAAATTACAATATCCTAGATCGCTGAGATTTATTGTGGCATTGGCATCTATAGCTTTTTCGTCACCTTTGATTCCATTGGCTATACATTCTCTCATAGTGTCGCTGACATCGAAGGCTGCACAATTACTACATTGCATAGTTTTTGCAGTTTTTTCATCTGTGCCCCAACGCTTGGCTGCATCTTTCCAATAACTACCTGGTTCGTTGGGATTAGCTGGTCCATAAAAGTATTCGTCAATAGCCTTTTGACGATTTTTAAGGTTAACATCGATATCGTGAGTTGCTATGGGACAACCCTTGCTAGCAGCCTCAACTAATCTTATGTAGTTTCTCATTATTTTTTCTTACTGGGATTTTTCTTGGCATAGTAAGCAGCCAAGGCCATTTGTTTTCTTTTCTCTTGAGTTTTTCCTCTAAACTGAGGTGCATTGGATTTTTCAAAATCTTTAATATAAACATCCACTGGTGCATTAGCAGGAATCTTTTCTGCTAGTCTAGCATCTAGTTCTGCCATATAAGGATCTTCCTCTAGATCTTGTTGCTTTTCTGTAATATGATTACGAATATTTAAATCACCTGATCCTTGTAGCATTAACATTGTTAAAGCGTGATCTGCTGATTTTTTATCTCCAAAAAATGCACTGTACATTAAAAATTGTCCATTGTATTCGGCATTTTCGGTTCTTGGCCACACATCGTTGGGATCATTATTAAATTCGAACTGTTTAATACTTTTATCAGACGGATCTCGATAAATTTTTGAAATTGTTTTTGGAGAAGTAAATCCCCACAATTCTACCGAATCCCCTTGCATCTGTGCATTAATGATTGCAACTGATGATCCGACTTTGAAAGGTATTTGAGAAAATTGATCTATCTTTTTTAATAACTGAATTAGTTGTTTTCCACTGGTAATATGTACCGATTCATTTACTTTTTTTTTATCGTGTGCAAATATAGTAGAACATACGACTGTATGGCGATTTTTGCTTGTTATAGGAACTCCATCTAATTGCAAATTTTTAGCAAATGTTTTAGCATGTTCAATTAATGATTGCTCTGATGTTAATTTCTTAACAAATAATTTATTCTTTGTGTGTTTACCTTCCGCCACACCGCGTCCGTGATTACTACCAGCATAGGTATCGTAACTAGTTTGACCCCAACCGTTATTAAAATTAGAATGGTCTTCCTGATTTAGTGTAGCATCACCTTGTAGATTGTTTAGTACAGCATTTAAATAATCTGCTGCTTTGGTAATTTTACTTTGTTGCCAAGCCTCTAGTCCTTCCATCTCACTGTACTTACGAACTAGTTTCAACAACCTCATAGCATCTTCAATAATACTCATCAGTTCATTGCTGGCCATAGCAATCTCGTGGTCTTCCACGAACTTTTCACCTGAACCAAAAATCTTACCAAACTTGTCATTACCTAACTTACTTAACAGCATATCTCTCTGTTGTTTAGACAATGAAATCTTATCACCATCAATTTTAAATCCCATAGATCTAAGATTTGGTATAAGTTCTCTTTGTTGTAGTGTATAGGTAAACGATTTGGGTTGTTCAACTGCTCTACCACCCATTTGTGATTTGGGTTTAGTGTGAGCGACTTTTTTCTTTTTACCATCGGGCCCGATGACATAGTGTTGTATGGATTTACCTATTTTTTCTTCATCATCGTCGTCATTACCTTGATAAATTTCTACTCGCTCTCCAGTGATGTTTTCGAAATCATCTAAATAGGATTTAACACTGTTAGATGGTACAACGATGATTTTTTCAACCCCTACAAAGTCTTTATCTGATAAAATTCTTCTAATATTGAATTCGATATCGTCAAAACTATCAACGGTAAATGGTTTAATTTTTGCATTGGCAACTTTTACATCTTTGGGTTCAGTGCCAAATCCAGCATAGCCATAAACCTGTTGTTCTTGATCGGGTAATTGTTTAGTGATAAACTTTAGAAACATTGAACCGCTGGGTGTTTCTAGTTCTGATATATTTCTTTTACGAACCGCACCTAATGCTGTCGATACAGATGCAACTGCTCCTGCCCCTGTAGCACCTGCACTGGCAGTTTCTAAAACATAGCGTGTTTCATTTTCAGTTTTAACAGTTTTGAATTCGTGTTTCATTTTTTCTTATTCCAATTACTAACTGGGCTTGTTTTATAAGTATCAGGTAATTCTCTGCTTTCCATATCGCCGTGGTTCACATCGTCGATCTTAACCCCTGCTACCTTTGCTGCTAGTTTGATCATATCCTGTTCAGCTTTGCTGTATGGATGTAAAGATTTGTTTCTACCGATCCAACTTTCCTCGGGTACATTTACAGGTTCATTAACACCATCGCAGGCTGCAAGAGCTAGCCCTAATCTGTAAAGTTTATAGTCACTATTCCAACGATCGGCATCAGTATATCTGTTCAAACCTCGTGTAGGGTATTGAAGTCTTTTTGACATCTTACCCTTGCCTTCGATGATGAATTCACTAGCTCTCATTTCAATCTTTCATACTAGCACGGAGCATCCAGCCGTATTTACGGTGTGCATCCATTCGTCCGGCTACAAAATCACTGAATCCGTGCTCGCCATTTTCTTCACTGACATCAAACAACTTCTTGAATATAACGACCATTTTTTCGTTATCCATATAAAGTTCTTTGAGCATTTGATCTTTGGGTAGAATTTGTTCTTCGTCTTCTACTTGACTTAGCATACTGAGTCTAGTATAACTTCCGGGCATATAAGTACCCATTGCTCTGATCTTTTCTGCAAATTCATCTATGCTGCCATAGACATCTTCATAAATTTTACCAAACAAATCGTGATATTGTAAAAAATCTGAACCTTCGACGTTCCAGTGGAAGGCGTGACTTTTTAAGTAAAAGCTGAATTCGCTGGCAAAGGCTATTTTGGCTAGTTTTTGTAAGTTTTCCATAGTCAAATATTTATCCTATCGGTTTCTCTCCGGTCATATAGGGCAAACTACACCACAAGCGAAACCACTCTGGAGTACCGGGTCTTATACCCTGTTCACGCTGAATTCGTGCTTTTTCGTTACCAGTAACGCTGATGTTACTACCTTCTAGTTCTTTTTGTTGAATTCGATATTCCTGCAATCTATTCTGTGCATTTATACCCCCGAGATATTGTAATACCTTGATCTCGTTTACAGGATCGTTAGGATCTATGTAAGCATCCTCACTGCTATCCTGTGGGATATTTTCACTTGTTATGCGATATTGCTTCATTGGTTATAATTCGATCAATGAGGTTGGCCATAATTTTTTCGGTGTCTTCGTTAACAGGGATTGTGCTTTCGCTTTTTGTCCCCCAGTTCTTAGCACCCTTTTTACGGCATTGAACCAGTGCACCACTTGCATATGCACTGGGCCAAACTTTATATCTACTGCGTACCTTATAGTAGCAAGAATCTTTTTTTTCATTCATCAATTCTTCACTGAACATTGGGCCTCCGCAGTGAGGACATTTTTGATGTTTTTCATCTGCACTTTCTTTTGGTACACAGTTTGGAACCATACGGTTGCCTTTCTTTTTCATGCCTATTTGCTTATGTGTATCCCAACATTTTTCGTCTAATTGTGTTTCATCTACACTCTGCTCACGATCTTTTTCAGCACGATATCTTGCTATTTCTTTCCCGCCGTCGGGTCTTTTTATAATTTTATTAAATGCAGTAGTCATACTGGCTCGACGACGCTTTTCTTTTTCTGGACTTAAATCTTTTAATGTTGCACCTGCCTTAGGAACATAATTTACCATGGTAGCAGTATCTAGTTCGTTGACTTTAGTTTTTGCACCTTGTACTTTAGTAGTTTTATCGGGATCGGGTGCTGGACCTTTGGCCTTGGCAGGTAAAAATTGTTTAATGCTTTGTTTGGTCAATGGACCTAAAACACCGTCGATGTCTAAATTGGCTCCAAATTTAGTATTCAGCAGATGTTGAATTCTGCGTACTAGATCCGATGCTAATGCCTCTTCGTTGACAGTATTTTCTTTTTTTGTAGCAACATTAATGGCAGAACCTTTACGCTCAGGATTTGGGTCTTCTCTGCGCTTTCTAGCAGCAGCACTGGCCCGCCCTTTTTTACCTAATGCGTGCGCCTTGGATTGGGGTAAGCACTTTGGTTTACCCTCACTGTCATCACCTCTAGCACAATCGCCTTTTATTTTACCATCGGGACCAAATCTTACCCATTTTTCTTTAAACCATTTACGAAGATTTTCCTCTACATCGTGATCTATGCTTTCTTGTGCGCTGCTGCCGACTAGTTGACCGCGACGAACTGGACCTTTTTGTTTGCCTTTGGCCTGTGCTGCCGGACCTAACTTATGACGCCAAGGTGCCTCCGTTCCGGCAAACGCACTTTTTGGTAGCATTGATTCACTTAATCTAGGACCTTGTGGTGCGTGAGTTTGTGTTGCATATGTTTGAAATCCCAATCCAGCCTTTTTACTAAAGTCGCCACCGGCCATATTATTATTTTCTTTAGGTGTTTTTGTTTTACTAGGTTTTGCCAAACCATTTTTAATCAAGTTCATTAATGTCATTGCATCTTGTTCAGATAAGTTTCCTGGCAATCCCTGTTTAAATAATTCAAGGTCGTCGGCAACAGCAGCTTCACGCATTTTGGTTCCGCTCATACCTTCTGCGCCTTCGCTATCAGGGTCGCGTTCTCCCGATGATACTACTGTAGCATTACTGTATTGATATTCCTTACCGTTATAATCTGTTAATAACTTGTTAAATGTAGGAACGCGGTCGGCTCCAGCTACCCAAACAATCTCATTGTATTTCTGATTTAAACTTTTAACAGCTTCGATGGGTGTCCGAACACTGTCATTGGCTGCAACAAAATTTGTTCCAGGAAACATTTTTTGTAAAAATCCCATCTTCTGGTCAATGCTCAATGGATTTGTTTTAGCATCCTGTGTTTTAGAAACATAGATAACATAATCACTGCCTTGTTGCTCAGCCACTTCCTTGACTTTATTAATCAACAGTTCGTGCCCGACTGTGGGAGGTTGAAATCTACCAAAGGCAAAAACAACTTTTTTATTGTTGTTTTCTATTAACGCTCTAAATATGCTTCGACCTTCCTTAAATGTTTGTTGAATTTTGTTCAAAGCATCAAGTTTGCCTTGACCTTTGGCAGTACCAACTTCACCGCTTTTAACTGTGATCATGGATGCAAACACTCCTTGCATTCTATTATTACTTCTAGGATTTTTAATTGTGGCCTTGGATTGTGTCAATAAACCATCAAAGTCCTGGCTCAGATCGTATTGATATAATATCTTCTGTAAATCATCGAAACTTTTACTGGACCAAACTACTTCTCTACTGATTTGTTCGTAGGTTCCGGGTTTGTAAGTAATTTTTCTTAGTTGTATCTCTACACTGCTGAGATTAAATTCGTATTCTTGGTTAGGTTCAGTTAATGGTTCTGCCTTAATACCAACCTTGGCAAATAAAGTTTGCGGATCTGTTTCCATTGTGGCAATTTTCACCAACCCTAAAACCAATCCTTGTTTCTCAGCTGGCATATCCAAAAACTCTTGTTTAAATCCAGCTTCGCTAGGATCCAATGCCACAATATTATCTATCTGTGCACTGTAGCCCAGTTCATCGTCATGATATCGAACACTGACCAGTTCACCTGCATTGTATGTTCTTTTACCTGCATGTTTAGCACTGCTGAAGGGAACTATTTTTGTATCCGGTTGACGCATAAAGAAAGATTGTAATTCTTTCTTGACTGTGGCCTTATCTTTGTCGCTTTTGATATGAACGATAAGATCTATGTCACCGAAGTCTTGTTTTTCTAGATTGGAGTTATAGCTGCCGCTGGGTTTGAAATCTACAAAGCCAGGGAATTGACTGATTAGTTGTCTATAGTCGTTGAGAAAGTGAGCAAAGTCTGCTCGGCTTTTAACACGATCGGCGCCAGCTACACCACTCATTGTCTAATCCTCAATGCTGAATTATCTGGTAGGAATTTACCTGTTAGTCCTAATGTATCTTTACGTTTACGCCATTCATCCTGTAAATCGTCCGGAATATCTGCACGAGTGCTGTCTAGTATCTTAAAGTATATATTAAGTAGACTATTGTAGTCTTCCGGTTTCATCTTTTCTTTAAACAGACGATGTAATCTATAATAATCCTCGGCATCTGCAGAGGAAATTTTAAATCCCAGCGCCTTGCCCAAGACTGATAGTGCTTGATCTGGATCGCTGGCAATGACTTTGCCTGTGGTTTTATCCTTAACGCCGGATACATGATTGAAACTTAATCCTGCTACTTGAAATGCACTAAGCATTAATTGTGTTCTGTGTAGACCTTTGACGTTACTACCTTCGGGATAGGCTGCTGAGTAATAAGAAAATTTAAGCCAATTTAAATCACCAATCATCCAGTCTATTTGCACACCTGATCCAACGTGGTTGCCCTTCTCGTCAATCTGTGGGAATAGACCAAATATATTTCCGTCTGTTACTTTCTTTTCATCGGTGTATAGACTCGGTGCATTGCTGTTAATGTATAGAGTAAGCATTTTTAAAAATGCTTTCATTCTTAGTTGTTCCGGGCTAGCAGTTCTAGCACGTTTCTTTAATTGTTCAAACTCTGCTGCCACTGCTTTTGGATCAACCCCCCACTGGGCAATTGCTTCGTCGCTCATTTCTTTGTCTAGTATGTCTGTGACACTGACACCGAGGTCGATGTCACCACTTACTGCTTTTTTACCCACTGAGCCTAATGGAACAAAGTTATTAGTGTTGAAGATTGCAGCTTTTTTTGGAAATATTCTTTTCAATTCTCCAAAGTATGCATTGAGAGTAGAATCGATATGTTCACGTTTAATGGCCATGGTGCGACCTGCAAACACATTGCCGCCCTCTGTGATGAATTGTAGTAACTCTATTATTCTCATGTTTTTTCGTTCTTTATTGATTCCATATAATGGTCGCACAATCGTTCACAGAGGTTATTGCGTAGTTCTTTGGGAAACTGTTTTCCAATTTTACCTTTTAAATCATTTTTATGATAAAATTCTAAACAACCTTTTTCAACCATGGGCTTTAATTCTTTGATATATTTGTCTTTACTGATTTTTCCTTTTTTGGATTCTTTTTTCATTTTTTCAATACAGGGTATACCGTAGTCTTTGTGTAATCGATCGTGATCTAAAATATACCAAAAAAGTTCGTCGTGTTGGTTTTCTTTTTGATCTTGATTATCGATTAGCTTTTTTCCTGCTTCAATTGCAGATCCAAAAAATTCTTTCAATAGCATAGTTTACTCCCAGGCTCTGCAAGACCAGTATCTGGCTTTCCATCTCGGTCCAGGATTATCACAATTATGTCTAGCGCGAAAACTTTTACGTCGATTAGGATTAGACTTTTTAATTTTCATTGTTTTATCGCCGAAGTTTACCTTGACAACATTGCCTTTTGGTCCACGAACATAAACTTTAGATTTTTTAACATCACCGGCCATAGGTTTGCCTAATTGAACTTTACGACCCTGATATTCGGCCTCATTTAATTCACTATGGGGCAAATATGAAAATATAACGTCATCGCCCTGAATTATAACACCATCGTCGGTAAATCCGATTATTGTGCTCTCGATAATTAAATCATCTAATTCTATGGAAAAAACATCGCCGATTTTAATGGTATCTTCTAAAAGCTCGATTATATTCATAATGACAAATTATCCCTAAAAGGTTCTTCAATTATTTATGGTTTTTTTATACAAGAAAAGATTCAATGACGCTGACCTGGGTACAGATAGAACAAAATAAGTAGCTTTATTATTGTAATTCTATATATAGAAATTATATATAAATTTTAATCAAGCGTAAGTTATTCCCCAGTTGGTAAACCCGCCGGATGTTTTGGTTGTTGCTGCCAATTGTGCATTTACAATAGTCATGGTGTCATTGACCTTAGAAGGAAGTATATTCCAATATCCTTGATCATTTAATTGTTTTACTGATCTTAGTACCATTAAGAATTGTTGAGCAACAGAAAGGGTGCTACTACCAAGGTTGAAATTTGCAGTGGTTGTATTTTGCCAAGTATCAGAATTGGCTTCCCAGTAACTGACCATTCCGGCAACTGTGGTAAAAGGGGCCGGAACGATGGCATTGTTTGCAGAACCTGAGGTTGCTGGTAATAGTGCATTAGTTATTCCTGCCTTGGTACTCCATGGATAGACCTGCATTATGCGTTGACCACCTGCTCCGTTTAATGTGGCATCACAATAACCTTCGAGTATTCTTGTAAAATGAGGAAGATATTCTGATCTTCCGGATAAAGTATTATAGAATAGTGCTCCTAATCCATAAACGGTAAACAATCCCGAATATCCGACTTTATACGGATTATCTAAGTTCCCTGACCCGCCTGAAATGAATGCGCCGTAGATACCGAGCAGTTTTCTTGCTCCATTGAGTACTGTATTTCGATCGGAAGAAGATAAATTTCCGGTATCTATTTTTGCAGATTGAATAGCCCAATTGTAATTTACATCATCTGTGATAACGGTGTTAAATGTTGATGCCGGGTGTAGGAAAGAAACAGTAGGACACTGGTTGGTTACATGATAGGTCTTTACTGCTTCTTTTGTCCCCCATGCTACTGCTCTATACTGTTTTGAGTCAAGTATATAATAAGGAAGATTGTTCCATATTGTGGAATCAGTGTTAATTTGTGCTCTAAGAACAGGATCATATTCGGCAAGATGAACATCTACCTGGAATGAATTTAAACATGCTAAACTCATGAACATATTACATTGCATTAAAAGTGCATAGTAAGGATCTTTGGTAGCTTCAAAGGCAACTTGTCCACAGTTGTATTGGTGGGCCGAGTCGAATGTGTAATTTGTTCTTGTTTGAACATTGTATGAATATCTTCTGGGTAAGTACACAGGACTTTGATTAGCAGCAGTGCCGGTACTTGACCACTTATAATTTCCCTTTTGCGAATCATATGGTTTAAATGTTGCAGGATCTAGAACAATATATTGAGGCATTGTTCCTGCATATTCCCCAGATCCTCTTAAAGATTTTTCTATTGTTGCTAAATTTGTAGTGATTCCGTTCAGTCTTTCGCTAATGGCTCTGGCTTCGGCAGAATGATAGATACTACGACTAGAGGCATACGCACCGCCTTGTCCACTTCGGACACCATCCCACCAGTTTGATGTACTTGCTCCTCCTAGTGTAGAATGATTATAATTTCCTAAAGATATACCATCATTTTGTAGAGTTGGCAGAATTGAATATATCGATGAGATAGCGTTTCTATCAAATTTTGGTAAACGTTTAGCGGCAACAGCATCGTCTATTCGTGTCCAATCCCAGGGCTTAAATGCTGACACCAGTCTCCTAATATTCCCAGTGGCTAATCGAACTCTGGTTGTTGTGCTAGCTGAATATACAGGAATTATCAAAGAACCAGCCACTGATATTTGTATATCATAATCGGCATCTGTCATTAATGCTGATTGGTTAGGTGCTGTATATGTTGATGAATTGCCTCTATAATCCCAAACCGGTGGCCTATACATCCAAAGTTCTACACGATTTGTATTTCTTTCTCGAGAAAGCATGAAGTAAACACCGTCGACAGTTTGATTACAATAGTAAAAATCTTGAATGTATCCTTGATCTACCCAAGGAGTTAAAGTTGTAAAGGAGATAAGTGTTGTGGAAACACCTAAACTAACAGGTGTTATTGTGATTGAGATATCGCTTATACTCGCCGGGTTGTTTGACCCACTTGTAGAAAATAAAGAATTACTTCTAGGATATAATAGTCCCGAACTACGTCTCGATTTATAATTTTTTTTAGGAAATATTATCATAACTAGCTCTTCTTTTAGTATAGATTAAATATCTATATTTTTTAATACAACTAAAATAGTTACAGCAGGATCTTTGTCCTGCTGTATAGATTATAATCGATAAGAATGAGAGAACCCTTTTTCTCCCATAATATTATTTATTAAAATGTTACTCCACTAAATTTTAACCACGAATTTGTTGCTATACAAACATATAAACTTGTACTATCAACGGCTAGTTGACCTTTAATTCCAGTACTAGTAGATGTTGCAGGTAGTGTATCTATAAAAGCAAATGCAGTGCTCTGAACTGTGCTATCTGGGAAAGTTAATGTGCCAGTAGTATTGAAAGTAAAAGCTGCGGCATTTGCATTATCTACATAAGGAACTATTCGCACCTGACCCAATGGGTCACCTAATTGAATACCACCCAAGGCAGTTCCGTCGCTCTTCCGTCCTTGTAGAACGATATAACCACCTGTAGGACCTTCTATTTCTGTATATTCGGTGAATCCTGAAGTGAAACTGGATAATACAGCACCACCTGGAAATTCTAAACTACCACTTGGACCAAAATTCCAACGGCGTTCTACTAATCCTGCGTCAATAACTTTTATGGTAGTTGTATTAAGATAACTACCCACGGTCAATCTGCCAGACGATGCAACAAAAATTTCAGCATCTGGAGGGGGCTCTAATGTCCTTCCTGATCCAGTAAATGTCCACTGTCCTCCTGGATTAGTTCCAACAGTTGGTATATTAATTCGAACATAACCACCAACTGTGGTGTCATCGCCGCCGCCACCAGCGTTCAATATAATACTACCGCGATCTGTGGCAATATCAGAGGTATCTCCAGCTGTGATAACAACATCACCGCCGCCACCGCCACCACCGCCATTATCGGCACCACCAGAACCACCTGATAGATAAGCAGTTCCGCCACGAGCCGCTGATGCAGTAGCAGAGCCAGCGCCACCCGGGCCTGCATCCAAACGAACAAATCCACCTGAACTAGCATTTAATATATCGCCAGTGCCACCTGAGCCGCCAATAATTTGTATGTCGCCGCCAGTGCTTGAACCGCCTCCAGCATTGTCTGGTGAACCATCACCGGCGTAGAGGTTGATATCGCCACCTTCACTGTCTGTTCCTAAGACACGGTCACGAGCCTGTAACACAATATCATCGGCAGAGTATAACTGTATGTCTGCTGTGTCGCCTGTGTCACGGTTGTCAATTTGAATGGTCGTTTGGCCTACAATACTTCCCGGAAGTGTTAAGGTTCCGGTAGAACTTAAACTTAATACTGCTGTGCTAGATGTTAGTTGCCATGCTGTTCCACTACCTCCTGATATAGGAGCACCGTTGACGGTTAATGTTCCGCCTGCAGATACTGTTAGAGGAATACCACCAAAATAAACTGTGCTAGTTCCAACATACAAACTACGCCATTGACTACTAGTGCTACCTAAGTCATGTGCTAAATTTGCATCGGGCAATATGTGCCCTGGTGCTGTTAAGGTTCCGGTATTGCTAAATGTCCATATACTGTTGTTAGCATTAATTTGAACATTTTGTATAGATCGAACACGAGAATTGCCAGGAGTTGTGGTTTCTGGTAGATTTAATATACCATCTGGTCCCAATACTACGTTGTAACTACCTGTAGTCAATCTATCTTCAGATCCAACACCTAAACCAGGCTGACCGCTGTATCCGCTTATACCAGAATACCCGCTAGTTCCTGAATATCCGCTTAACCCACTTGTCCCAGAATACCCGCTAATTCCTGAATACCCACTAATTCCTGAATACCCACTAATTCCTGAATATCCACTGGTTCCGCTTACACCGGAATATCCACTAAAACCACTTCTGCCACTAATACCACTAATTCCTAAAGAATCGTAAAGTTCAGTGAAATTGGAATTAACTTTTTGAAAGGCCGAGCGAATACTTTCGCCATCACCTGTTAGTTCGCTGGTACCTACATTGATCGTCTGCTTTGCCATTTAGTAAATCCTTAATGATTATATTTGATTCCTATTATAGAACCAGCGGTAAAATCACTAATTTTTGATCTTACCCAAACAAGATTTCCTGTAAAATTATAAGTTTTTACATTGGTTGTAGCAGTTGTATAAGAAACAAAGCTTATATTTGAGGAATTTAAAAGTCCTGTTGTATCAACTCCTGCATTGGTGCTTCCTAACGATACTGTAAACCAATCATCGGAAGAAGGGGAAACTGCAAGGGTTCCTTGCATCTCAATTTTACCCACGAAATTAGCGGTCTGTATTTGTACAGTATGTAGACCGTCGCTGGAACCATAATATCCGTCGCCTTTTAGTTTATTACTAAAATAGGTCAGAGCGGTGGTTGCCGTGTTTGGATAAGTTAGTGTTGTAGTTGTAGAAGTGTTAACAGTAAAAGTTAAACTTTGGCTTAGTGCTGGCATAGTAACAATATTTATGTTACCTAAGCCTTAATTACTTCTACAACTTTTTGTATTTGATCAGCTAGACTAGATTATTTTATATTTTCTCTTAATACAAACTCTTCAGAGCTTTTGATAGAATCATTAAAAGCCAATGCAGTTAATGTAAACATCTGTGGAGTTTTAACCAAAATAAATGGAGTTCGAGTCCAATATCTACCCCCCTCGAGGTATCTTTTTGTGGTTTCACTGATCTTAAAGGTATCCTTAGGATATTTTTCGATCCATTGTACCAAATTTGATCGTTGTTCCGGAGACATTATCTTGAGAAAGATTTTATGTGTATAGGCCTTATGGGGATATTGTTTGACTATTGTTTGTTTTCGATTGTTTTTAAGGAATTCCAACTCAGTTTGATTTTTTGGTTCCCAGGTTTCCACTATAAATTTATCTAATACCTCAATTAGTTGTTGGTAGGTATCTCGATCTTCTGAGAAAAAACTGCAACTTTGATTTTCAAATCTATGTTTGAATTTGAGATTTGTAGAGTATTTCAATTGAAAAAATGTATTCCATAACGCAGGAAATTCTTTTTTTTCTGCGGTAGTGGAAATTTTATAAGCATATTTCTTATAAAATAATTTATTGGTCGGCAATCTTTGAAATGTTTTCATTTTTAACCTTAATTGGCATAGGATCTACAAAATTAAAAACTAAATTATTATCTTTAACCTTGACTTCTACAATACCACCGTTGACCAATTTACCAAACAATATTTCTTTACTAAGAGGCTTTTTAATCAGTTCTTCGATAATTCGTTGTAATGGTCTTGCACCCATTTTCTTGTCAAACCCTTTGGTAACTAAGAATTCCAAAGCTTCTTGATCGGGTTTCACATGAATGTTTTTATCCTTGACCAATTTGTTAAGATCATCGATAAATTTCTTGACAATTTTGATCATAGTTGTTTG
>JACCDW010517467.1_pt1 | contig 29197 bp, 17 predicted proteins | sample 7449781 | NCBI WGS metagenome assembly JACCDW01 (sample SAMN15323449, study PRJNA562643) | freshwater metagenome | isolation source: river surface water | place: USA:Blue River Watershed | collected 2017-08-18
CTTTTTATAGTAATCTAAAGCTTCTGGTACAGTTAAATTAGGATTACTTTCTAATTCTTTAGTATAAAATTCTTTAAATTGTGGTGAATTTAATATTTGATTATCTTGTGCAGTAGGTTGAGTAGATGGTTGAGTAGATAATAGACCTGCTTCTTTAAGGATAGCTTTTATCTTTGGCATATTTTCTCTGGTAGTATCTTTTCTAACAGTACCTTGTCTTCCAAGATTTACATTCTCAGCAGGTAATACAAGTTTAATATTATCTTCAGCTTGTACAGTTTTAATTAATAATGGTAAAATATTTTCAACAGAACCTTCACCATGACCTAATCCTGCTAAAGGTAATAAGTATGTATTGCTCTTATTATCCCTAGCTGTTTTAATTAAACTTCTAAGACTTTCTTTAAGCAATTCCATATTATTATTCATTGCCATTGAATCACTCCATTTCTTTTTAACTGGTAATTGTACTACAGTATTAGTGGCTTTAAAGTTACCATCACCTTGAGTAATAAGACCTTTTGCTTTTGCTGCTTGAGCAAGACCTGCACCATGTACACCACCTAAATTAGTAGTAATAACAGGAATACCAGGTAATGCAAAGATATCACCTTCAAGCACCTTAGTTTTATTCACAGTAGCTTGAATAGATGGTTGAGTAGTAACATAATTTAATTTATAAACATAAAGTTTGTTTTTATCATTTAAAAAATCATTTATATGTGCTACTTTTATAATTGATTTACCTTTAAATTGATCTATAAAATTATTTTTTGATATTTTTAAAGTATCAAGTGTATCTTTAAAAGATATTGGTTCTTTTGATACAGGAATAACTTCTAAATATTCATTATCATTAATTTTATAAATTCCTTGATTATGAAAATTTAGTCTAATTGTAAATTTTTTTTCATTTAATTTTACTTTATTTAATAAATCTCCACTAAAAGGCATTCCTTTATCAACAATAAAAAATTTAGCAGATGATTTTATTTCAGTAATGTAATTATTTATAATGTTCATTTCAGGTAAAATATTACCTGATGCAATAAAAACTTTAGCTGCAAAAGTTTCTCCAACTTCTGAAACTAATTTTTTCCATTCTAAACTATTTTTATTAGGACAAACCATGTTATTTACATTTTTGATTTAATTCATTTGCTTCATCATCTGATATATCATTAATATCATTTATGTTTATTTCTTTTGTTTTAGTCATATTAGCTTCTAAATCTGCAGGTAATTCAAATTCAACTTGTGATTTACCAAGTATACTAGCTTCCATATCATATTCAGTATCTTTTGACATACTTAATTCAGGCATCATATCATTTTCAACACCATCAGGTGGATCTTGAAGTATAGCATCAGGTATTTTTTCTAAATTTCTGTTAACAACACTATTAACAATATCTTCTAAAGGATTTACTTCTATTAAAAATCCTTTTTTACCTAATTCATTTATTTTAACATATTTAAAACCTTCATTATTATTTTCTAATTTATATAATGTTAAACCTTCTTTTTTAGTAGATTCAGCATCTTTTTGACGTACCATTATATAACGTGGTGTTAAAATACCAATTTTAGTATCAAACATATAACCACTCATATTAGCTTCATTTAAAGCTTCTTCATTAAGTGTTAATTTATTAGGTAAACCATTTTTAGTTGATTCATCAAATAAATTACTATCAAATATATTAGTAAAGTTATAAGGATAATTTCTAACTAATTGATCTATTAATCTATTATTATCAACTTCTAATGTAAAAGTACCATTAACTAAATCATTAGTTGTTTGCATCCTATAATTTGTATACTCCATAGCTTTTAATATACTTGGATCTATAAGATTTGAATACATATTAACGCCAGTATAAAACCCACTAGTTAAAAATGCATATTTAACAAAATTTTCAGCTAACCCTCTTGTTTTTTTATTGTTATAAAGCAATATAAGCCCATTAGAGATACTATCTTTTACTTGAGGTATTAACTGACCACTTTTTAATTGAATGTGATTTAAACCAGTTTTTTTATTGAATTTAACTTCAATATTAGCTATAAAAGGATTTTTACTTAATTCTTCATATGATATATCATCTATCTTTAAACCTGATGTACCTTTAGTAATTTGTTTAACCATTGATGGGAATGATCTTAGTAATTCTTCAGATTGAGATGGTATATCAACAAATTTCTCAAAAGAATAATCTAAATAAGTCCTAATAAAGTTATTTATTAATTTACGGTCATCAGTTTTAATACCGCTAATACTTTTATTTTTTTGAATTAAAGCTATTTGACTTTTAATACCCATGTATAGCTCACTACTATAAGGAAAGTATTTAGAAAAGTAATCTAAAGCATTTAAATGAGTATCCCATGTTTGATATAAAGTAGCCATTGAATCAATTTCATAATCACGTAATATATCATCTTTAGATATTTGAACTAACAAATCTTGTTGTTCAATAATATCTTCTATTTGAGGTCCTACTTCTTTATTTATAGTATAAAAATTATTTAAGTTTTTAAACTGATCACCTATTGCAATTAAGTTTTCCATTTGTTTTAAAACATTAACCTGAACATGATAGTATTTCATAGCTTGTTCAACACTAGGTTTTTTACCAGTAACTTTATTAATTAAATTACCATTAGCGTCATTAGTAAAATTAGTTAAAATATCCTTTAATTCAGCATTTGTAATAGGTATATTTGTATTTAAAGTATCCATAAGTCTTTTAATATCAGGATTATCTTGATATTCATATTTATTATAGATATCTTTTAATATTTTAATATAAGATACTTTTAAATTTTCAATGTCAAAACGTTCAGTTTTTTTAGATAAAGCACTTGAATTATCTATAGACTGTTGTGAAAACTTAGTTATTGCAGGTTGACTTGAAAACAATAACATAGTTTCCATAGAATAACCTGCCCTAAGAATAGCAGCTAACGCATGTGTTGTATATTGGTTAATATTTAAACTTTCAAGTAATGGATTTTTAAGGTCATCTAATACAGCAGCCATCACTTTACCTAACTCACGAGCTATTAATTTACCTTCATCATTATATAATCTTGAAAAATCATTTCTATGATTATTACCTTCAGTAATACCACCTTCAAGATTAACTGAATTACTATAATCTACAAAACCTTGAGCATTTACATCTTGTTTAGTTGATAAACCTGATATACGAGCATATGAATGACCTGTTAAATGTAAGGCCCATATACCTTTTAATATCCTACCTGTATGGTTACGATTTTTATAATTATTTTGTGTAAAATCAGCAAAGAAATTAACTTTTTCATTTTCACCAAAATAATTATTTTTAAACTCAGCAATATCTTCAAAACTTGAAGGTGCAATAATATTAGTTAAGTTTTCAATAGATGTAATAATATTAAGATAATTATCAACTATACGATTATTTCTAGCTGCTTTAGTATTTTGTTCTTCTATAGGTCGTTTACTAAATTCATCTAGTGTCATTAGTATGTTTTCACTTACTAAAACTTGTATTTTTTCATTTTTAGATAATGATGCTATTGGTTCACCATAATATTTTTCATATTCAGTAATAACATCTTCATAATAAAGTTCATTATTTTTATCTTGTAATACAGAATATACATAATCTTTATAACGTTGTTCAGTAGCATACTCAGTTTCATCATAATTCATTTCAGGTATTCTGTAAGTTACTTTACCTGTTTTCTTATTTACACTTGTAGTAAATTCTCTACCAAAGAAATAAATTTTATCAAAGTCAAAGTCAGCACCAAATTGTGTAGTTACATGATAAGGTAATAATATAAAATTACCTAATTCTTTAGGTAAAAATTCAATTACTCTAATAGCCATTGTTGAATGTAAACCTTCAGTAGGTATACGATAAGCTATAAATTCTTTTAATGCATCAGGTATATTATTTATATCTTTTAATAAACCATTTTCATCAAAGAATTTTTTAGCTGATGCAGGCATAATACATTCTGCATAACCTATTTGACCAGTTTGAATGTTTGGTTTAAACCATTCTAATTTACGTTGTTTAGCTAATAATTCAGGTGTAAGGTTTTTTTGTTGTTCACTTAAATTACTAAACTTAAGACCTAAACTAGTAGCTTGTACTAATGAACCACCATGATTAAATTTTTGTTTTAATACTTTAGAAGTAAATACACTAGATAATAATTCTTGTACTTTAGTACTTGTTATACCACTATCTAATGGGTAAATATATTTACCATTTTCATCAATACTTAAAAAATTAACTAATACTTCATAAGCACCACGCTTAGTAATCATTTCTTGAATAAAGCTATTAAACTCAGCTTCTGACGAAGGATTATTTAATATTTTAGTTAATTTAATTAAATCAGTTTTTAAATTAGCAGCTTCAAGTGATAATATTTCATCTAATATATCAGCACCTGATCTACCATTATAACTAACATTAGTGTCAATAGTACCTGGTAAAATCATTTTAAGCTGACGTAATGAATCATTACCTTCAGTAGTATGATCAGGGTTAGCTTGTTGAATACCAAAATTATTAACATCTAATTCTAATATAGTTTTATTATCATCTAAAAAATCACTTCTATAACCTATAGCACCTTTGAATGATGATTCAAAAGCTATCATATCTATATTATCTTTTTCCATTTCTTCACGTTTTAAAGCAAATAATGGATTAATATCTGTATAAGATTTAAATAATGGAAACATAGAACATTTAACTTGTTCATAATACCATGTTTCAGTTACAGGATCAAAACGTTTACCAAAATAAAATGGTTTAAAACCACGTAATAATGTTTGTACACTTTTTTTAGCATCACCAGGTATTATACCTTCAGCTATGTTATAAGCTGTTTCTAATTCAGGTGTCCAAGTACCTTGTGAATAATGAATAAGTTTAAAAAATTCAGGATGAATTATTACTTGAGCATCTGTTACATTAGTCTTTTTATATGGATCTAATATTTCATTTATACGTTCATCAGATACACCTAATTGTTTAAGTACATCAACCATGTTAGTATAATCTGATTCTAAAGAATAATCATGTATAACATCTTTATTTACTTTAGTTCTTATTACAGGATTATTAAATTTACCATCAGTCATAAAACTTTGTGACTGATTAGTACGTTTTTGTAAATCATTAGGTTTATATTGAGATACATCACCGTTAAACATATTAGATAGTTCAATATTGTGTAATAAATAATTAGCACTATATTTTAATGCTAGATTTTTAATAGGTTGATCTACACTAGTAGTTGTTTTTACAGAAGGTAATTGAACTAATGAATTAACATATTCATTATTTTTATTTTTAGTTATTATGCCTTTACTTTCCCACTCTTTTAAAGTTATTTCATAAGTTTTATATACAAATGAAGCTAACTCTTTTTTAATTATATTTTTTTGTGTAGCTAAAGATTTTTCAAGCATATCATCAGTAAGTAAACTATTTTCTAATGTATTTTTAATTAACTCTTTAGTTTGTTGTGGTAAATTTTTAGCAAATGTAAAATAATCATTATTTAAATAATTAAATTTAAATGCTTGACCATCCATTTGATTAGCTAATTGTGCATATTCTTCATTAGTTAACGTACCTTCAGTATTATATTTATTTAATAAATTTTGTACTAAATCACTTTGATATGTTTTTTTACTAAATACACCATACTCATTAAGCAGTGTAGGTTTAAATTTTGATTGTGAACCTTCAGTTAAAAAACTATTTTTTATTTTATTAAACTTATTTATACGTTTAGCTTCTTGTAAAAATATATTATAAAACGACTCAATGATTTTACTATTGGTACTTACTTCAATATTGTTTGGTGCAAAGAAAACATCAAATGATGTAGAGTCTACAATGGCTTGCATACTCTTATCAGCAGGTACAATATATAAATATTTATTTACAGGCATTGTAAAACGATCTTCACTATTAACCTCAAGGTTATTAAATAAAGCTATTTTCATAGCTAAATAATCTCTTGGTGATAATGATGTAAATCCAATACCTTTTTTAACACCTATTTCATCTTTAAATGAATCTAAATAAGATATTGAAAATATTTCAGCAAATTTAGAATTACGTTGTAATTCGTTAAGTAAATTAGAATTTTTATAAAAAACATCTTTAAAGAAATCATTTATAAATCGTTCACGTTTTTGAGGATTTTTAACTTTAGCTAAAAACTTACTTAATTCAGATGGTAATTGTATAGTCCAAATATTATTACCTTCACCATCAATAAATGATTGTGAATGCATTTCTATCATTACAGCTGTTTCAAGTTTAATTAAATTTTCAATAGCTATCCTTGTAGCAGCATCATAATTAGTATTATTATTTTTAATATACCATGATAATACAACATTTATATCCCTTGCAAATACTTTACTATCAGCATTAGCTTCTATAGTTTTTTTACTTAAATCAATATGAATAGTTTTAAGCAATGAACTGATAACATCAACATCTAAAGCACCATTTTCATTATCAAGTTTTTTAATTTCTTTTTTAAGAGTGTTTTCTAATTTAACTGGTTGTGATAAACCTTTTTCAGATACATTAACTGTATAACTATTTTTCCAACTTTCTTTTAATTTAGTAGGTAAATTATTTCTATTAGCATCTATTATTTTAAAACTAATAGTATTATTAGCAGGATTATATGAATGTTTAACTAATGTGTATACTAGTTGTTGTTTACTAAAATTAGTTTTAAAATCATTTTGTAATATTTCAAATCTTTCAGCACTCATGTAGGGTGGATTAACTTGAAGTTTATTTAATACACTTATTAAAGCAGGATTAGAAGATGTTAAATTTTTTAACACTGCTAATTGTTCTTCAAAAGTATATTTATCAATTAAGTTCTTTTCTATATAATAATATAATGATTTAAAATCATGATATTTTTGTAAACCTAATTCATTTTTTTCATAAACTAATTCACCATTTTCATTTTCCTCATAAACAGGTATAGCTGATAAAAATAATTTAATACGTGCAGATGCAGTAGTTAAACCTGAAATAGAAGTTTGTTCTCTATATCCTTTAGAATCTTTACCTTCTTTAATTTGAGTTTCTTCAGTTTCAGATACAGCTAATGTTAATTTATCATCATTAGTTAATGTTGATTTTGATTCAGGATTACGTTCTTCACTATTAATAAATTCATAATCAAAATTATCAAGTACACCACGTTCTTTTAAATTAGTTTTAACATCCTGATTAATTAAATCAGCATAATTTAATATAACATTACCAAGTAAATCTGAATCGCTTAAATCAAAAGCTTCATTTAATTGATTATATAATTCATCATATATACCATTAAATAAATCTTTTTTACTTACATCAGCATATTTATCATTAACTATACGTTGATTTAATAAAGCTAAAAAGTTATCAGCTAATGATGATACAACTTTAATTCTATCAGCCAAACCAATATTTAATTTAGCTTTAGGTGAATAAGCACCTTCTTGAAACAAAGGTAAATTAACTACACTATTACTTATAGATTGTCTTTGTTTAAATCTACCTTCATTTACAGCATCAAATACATCATTTATGCTTGAGGTATTAGCACTCTCAAATAAATCAAAATAGGACAGTATTTTATCAAATATAGCTCTAATAGTATCTGTAATTCTTTTAAGTAAACTACGGTTGTTTTTATCATTAGTATAAATTGCAAAATCATCAGCTAATTGTTCTTCGTAATATAAATAAGTTAATTGTTCAGTAGTATAATTATTGTTTAAACGTTTTTGTAAGTTATCTAAATCTTCTTTTGTAGGTTTTTTATACTTACTTTTAGCTTCATTAATTATATTTTCACGCTCAGCTACTGTTAATAAATTCCTAAATACACCGTGAAATGCTTCATGGTAAGCTGTTAAATTACCAGCACCTTTGAATAAATATATAAGGTTACCTTTAAAATACCCCACAGGATCAATTAGAAGCCCTCTAAGAGCATTTAATTGGTCTTGGTTAGCTATACTAAGCTGAGGTAAATTCTTCTTTAAAAAGGCTTTAAATTGCTTTTCATTATATTTACTATAATCAGGTCTAACTGATGCTGCACCTTCAGTATCTGGATTTTTATACCTAGCTGCTGCACGTTTTAAACGTTCAGCCCTATCAACTTGTTGTTGATTAGTACTAGGTTGAGCACTAGCTGCAGCTGGTGTTGTAGTTACAGGTTTAGGATTTATGTTAATTTTAAAATCTGTTACGTAAGATACATAAGGTTGTATAAAATATTCACCTTCATATAAATTAACATTTGTTAACAAGGTTTTGTTTTTAGCATACTCTTGTTGTTGAAATGATTGATTAAGGTTTGCTACCTCTATATTTTGCTTTTGTTTTTTAAGTATATCTTTAACTTGTTTCCAAATTTCAGGTTTTGATTTTATATCATCTAATGTAAAACTTTTAGTACCTAAGTAAAAAACAATTTGATTAATTTGATTTTTCTTAATTAATAATGGTGCTGATTTATTATCATTAGTAGTGCTATAAATATATTTATTTAAATCACGACTAAGTATTTGAATATCAGATTCATTATCTGTATTTTTTAATATTTCAACTATATCTTTAAGAATATCATCAGTAATATTATTAGCATATAATGGCATTAAACTCCACTCATCATTTAAATCTTTAATTAATTTAAATACACGACCTGGTTTTAAATCATATTTATTTAATGTTTCTAATCTATTTTGAATAGCTGCATTTTCTTCAGGTGTAAATGTTGTTTCAGGTAATACTAATTTTGATCTACCTGTAACATCTTTTTTACTTGCATATACAAATATAGGTTTACCTTGTATAGTATCTTTTTCTCTAAATGAATTAAATATATCTATATTAGCATCTACAATCTGTTGACCTGTAGGTAATAATATAGTTTTAGTGTATAGGTTACCTGTACCTTTTTCTTGAACTGTACTATATACTTCTTCACCTGATTTAAGTTTATTAAGTAATGTTGTACGCCATTCTTCAAATTGTTGAAGTGTTTGAGCTTGTTCAGTATTTAACTGATTATTTGTTTTTAATTGTTCTAATTGTTTTTTAGCTGAAGCTCTAACCCAACCTATTAGTTTATTATTTAAATCTAATATAGCAATAGCATCTGGATCTACAGATAAGGGACGTGATTCAAATCTAACAGTATCACCTTTTCTTAAATTATTTAAAACAATAACATCAATACCTGATTTATTTTCATAATTAGGCAAACCATTTTCATTACGATCAAATAAATATTGTTTACCTATTTTTTTACCTTTAAATAAAAGCATTCTGAAATCATTCCAGAGTTGTTTTATTTTACCTTCTATTGAGTTTAAAGGTATTTTATCAACATTATCATAATCATCAGTATGAGAATAAACTGATACATTATTTATTTGTTTAGATACTTCATCTTGATCTTCATCAGATACAGTTGATGTAACAGGTATTTGAGTAGCAATTGGTTCAGCAGGTTTACCTTTTAAAGCTTCTAGTTCTGCATTATTAATTTTTGAAATAGCTTCATTTAATCTATTTAATCTTAATTCATAATTATCATTACTAGACTTAGCATCTGCTTTTACATTAGGTTCATTTATTCTTGCAAAATTACCTTTTACATCTTTAGATGTTTTATGTATTAATTTACTATTTGATTTAGTATCTGCAATTAAATATTGTTGAATTGTTGATTTTGGATCTTTAGGTGTTTTCCATGCTACTAAACCATCTCCTAAATCTAAAAATTCATAGTCTCCTATAAAATCAGGATTTTTTTCTGATTTTAATTGCTCAATAGTTCTAGAGCCAGACATTGTAACTATAAAATAATTTTTTTCTATATCAGCTTTAGCATCTGTAGAAACAGGAGTTTGTTGAGCAGTTTGATTTAATACATCACTTAATGTAGGTGCAGGTGCACGGTCACCTTGACTTTGATTTAATATTTGATTAAATGTTGGTGGATTAGTTTGTGTATTACCAAATTCATTTTTAAGATCTTCAGCAACATTACTTGCAGCAGCTGCTTGTTCTTTAGCTGCACCTTGAGGATTATTAACAGGATCAAATTCATTATTAACAGCATCAACTTCAGCTTGTGCTTGTTGTGCTAAATTTTCTTCTTCTTTTCTATCTTTTATATATTCATCATATGCTTTACTTTGTTCATTTTCATCAAACAAAATTTTATAATTTTCTTTAGATTCTGATAATAGTTTTTCTAATGATTCAATTTGTTTAACAAATTTTTCACGAAAAGCTTCATTCTGTGGTAAAAATCTTTTATCACTGTTATCTATATCTAAAATTTGAGCATTTAGTTTACTTATTTGTTCTACATAAAACATCTGTTTAGATGTTTCAAAATACATCATGTTAGCTAAAACATTAATGTAATCAGCTGCATATTTAGGATTTTTAGCAGCAGCTTCTTCAAGAAAAGGTAATTTATTAGCTAATTCAATAGAACCATTATAAGCAGCTGCTAATTGTTTAGCACTGTTTTTAAGATTCTGTTTCCATTGCTGTTCATTAAAATCTAATTTAAATTTAGTTTTATCTTGACCTAATAATTCATTATCACGTAACTCTCTAGTTTCTGATGCTTTATCAATTTTTTCATCTAATATTTCTAAACCTACATCACCTAATTGAATAAAAGGTACAGCAAACCTTGCAAATTGATCACTTTGAATAAGATCATGTAATACAGGATCATCTGCTAATGTTGCAGCATCAGCTAATTGTGATGCTTTCATTTCACTAGCCATATTAGCAAAATAAGCTAATTGTTTTTCAACATTTACTTTAATAATATTACCATTTTCATCCCTGTCATAAATATCTGTATCAGCAGCAAACCCATCAAAATTCATATCAATAAGTTTACTGATTTTAGGACGCATTTTACTTTCAGCTTTATTCTGTCTGTACTGACCTATAGCACCACCAAAACCACCAAGTATAGCACCTAATGCTATTGATTTTTGACCATCAATATTACTTAAACCATTATAATATTCATTAATAAAACCATCTAAAAGGTTTTTATTAGTTTCATTAAATGCTTTTTTATTATGATAATTTTCAAGTGCAAATTGACTGCCTTCTTCAAAACCTTCACTACCTAAACCTAAACCTATTTTTTTACCATATTCAGAAAGTAATTTACGTTTAACTACAGGGTTAGATATTAAATTACCATTAGCATCTCTAAAACTATCTAGTATCTTTTTATCTTTAGCAAAACGACCTAATAAAAATTTATTCATTAATAAATTAGGTCCTACTAATAAAGCAAAGTTTTCAGTAAATAAATTTCTTGTATTGTCAGCTATAGCTTCAGATATTTCTTTTTCTGTCCATACTTGACCTGTACTAGGATTAATAGGATTGTAATTAGGTGAGTCAGGATTTAATCTATCTCTAAATTGTATTTTAAGATTATCTGCTAATCCTTTAGCTTCAGCACCAGCTTCAGCTATAGTATTAACTAATGTAATAGTACCTAATTCAGCCATTTCACCTATCTTTTCAGCACCACCTAATATTTTAGTACCCCTGCTTAATTTAGCAATTTTACCAGCCATACCTAATGCTTTTATACCAGCACCAGGTATAAATAAACCAGCCATATAACCTACACCATCAGCACCTTCAGATCCCCAAAATGATGTTGAAAATAAATTATCAACTAATCCACCTCTACCTGATTTATAAGATTGATAAACAGGCATAGCTTCTTTCATACTTTCTTCAACACCTTCAAAAGCTTTAATAAAAGAATTATCAAGTGCTTGATCTAATGTTACACCAGGACGCATAGCATCACCTAATGCATACAAATAACCAGGTGTTTTAACACCTTCAAGTAATGCTTTACCAGTAGCTCTAAGTAAGCCAAGACCTAATTGTGCAAAACCATTTTGAGCTTTACCTCTATATAGTTCATAATCACCACTTTGTATTTCTTCAACAGACCATGGTTTTTCAAGATCATATTTAGATTCACCAAATGTATTATCTGGAGATAATGTAGTTAATACTGGACTATAATCTGATACTGTAACATCTTTTACACTTGGGTCAATGCCGTTTAGTCTAATACCATTAATATCAGTAATAGGTTGCTTAATATTTTGTTTTTTGCCCATTTAAATAATTTTAATAAATTGATTATTCATCACCTTTAAAATCAACATATCTAGTTAATTGTTTTTGTGGAAAACTAGATTGACCAGGTTTTGTTTTTATATATTTATCTGTAACAGCATTATAAGTATCTTTACTTATATTACCAACTATCCATATATCTTTTCCTGAAGGATCTGTTCTAAATATAATTTGTTCTGTATTAGGAATAGTAATATTTTCTAATTTTATAGGTGACCTACCATCTTTAGTTTTAATAATAGTATAATAAATATTACCTGATCCATCAGTTTGAGCATCATTTATCATAAATGCATCATCACTTAAAAAATTACCTGTTACACCTAAATATTGACTTAAAATAGCATCTTTTATTTTTCGTGCTTCTTTAGAATTTGGATTATCTGTACCAGGATTTAAACTAATTAATTTTTGAGCTGCTGAAGAATTTTTATTTTGAAGTTCTTTTCTAAAACTAGGTTTATAAATATTCATAGCATTACCTACAGCATTAGCATAAACATCAACATATTTATTTTTAATTGTATCAAGATCTCTTAAATAAATTTGTTTTAAAGCACCATTTTTATCTGTGTATGAACCTTTATAAACAGTCATAAATGTGCCATTATTTAATTTAAATGATACTGGTGTTAAAGCATTAAATGTTTTACGTTCTTCAGGAGTTAAAGCAGCAACAGCTTCTTTACCATAACCATCTTCATAAATACTAAATTTTTCAGGATTATTTTTAAATTGTTCAGATATTACTTTTTGTTCTTTAGGATCCATTACTGGTTGTCCTTGAATATATTTAGTTTCTTCTAAATATGCGTTAAGTAATTTTTCAGCTTCTTGTTTATTTGTAGGTGCTTTTTGATTTAATTGTATTGCTATATCAGCTAATTGTTTTTTAATTTTTTCATTTTGTTGATTTATTTCTTTATTTTTGAAAAAAGAAACATCAGCACGTTCATTTAAAAATATATTTCCACTTTGACGTGAACCTTCAGGCATAACTATATAAGGATCTCTATTTAAAACATGAGATTTTGTTTTATCATTATAAGATGTTATATCTTTAAAAGCAGAATCCATATTAATTGTTTGCGGATCTCCAGGTATTAAACCACTTACTTGTAAAGCATTCATTTCATCTTGAAGCTTTTTAGTTTCACCTAATCTATCAAATTTAAGATTATGTGTTGTAGTTTGACCAACAGCTTTAGCAAGTACAGATTGTATAAATTGATTTTTATAACCTTCATACTGTTTTTGAACAGCAGCATTAAAGTTTGAATTATTAGGATCCATCATGTTAGCAACATCTCTATAAGCTTGTTGTTTAAGTTGAGAACCTATTTCAGGATCAGTATCTACATCTTGAGCAACTGCTTTTACTCTATCTGCTGTAACACCAGTTATTTTACCATAATCAATATATCCATTTTTATCAGCAGCAGTTTGAAATTGTGCAATATCACTATCTTTAAATCCTGATGCATATTTATTAACATAATCCATTTCAGTTAATAATTTAGCTATAGGAGCACCAACATAATTTAATGCAAATGGATCTTTAAGAAATTCACTACCAGCTTTAGCTAAAGTATTTAATACAAATGGTGAATTAGGTACATCTTGATTTTCACGGTATTTTTTATTAATTTCTTTAATTACTTTACTATTTTCAGCAGCTAAACTTAATTTATTATAATCTTTTAATATATTTTTATTTAATATATTACTTTGACGTTCTAAATCACTTATACTTATTTCACCTGCTTGCCAAAGAGCTGTTAAATCTTCATGTGCAGTTTTTACAGTATTTAATAAATTATTTTTAAATTGACCATAACCAGTACTAGCCCATTGAACTCCAGGAGTATATTGATCACCTAGTGTAGAACCTTCAGTAATAACTTGATCTTCTACTTCCATTTTAGATATAGCATCTTCAATAGCAGACATTTTTTGTTGTGCCTGCCCAGCTCTTGCATTAAGTTTTTCACCTATAGCAGCTAATTCTTGAAAAGGATATATACTAACATACTTTTGAGGAGTACCTACGTCAAATCTATTTGCCATGTTATAAAGTTAATTATTATTTTTAATATTATACACCTGTTTTACCTATACTACTACCTCTAGTACTAGATCTAGTACCACCTAATGTAGGTAAACCTTTAGTTGTTTTTTTAAAGTCAGGATTATCAAAGTAATTATTATAAGCATTCATACGCATTAAATCACCTGTGAAACCTAATACATTTTCACCAATACCTGACATACCTTGACCAATTAAATTTCTGCGTTGTGCTTCATCTTGTTGTTTAGCATTCATTTCAGCATTAGCTATTTGTGTATTAAATAAACCTAACTGATTGGCTATCTGAGCATTAGCATTACCATAATTAGTTCTAACAAGTCTATCAGCATTCATTTTAGCAGCTCTACCTGCAGCAGTATTAGCTAAATAATTAGTAGCATTACCTGCTGAAGCATATTGAGAAGCACGTTTAGCTTCTTGGTACATTCTAGCATTTTCAGCTAAATCAGCACTAGGATCTAAATACTGTGCTGTAGCACGTTCATATTGCCAATCTTCAGGTTTTTTTAAACCACGAGCAATATTATAAATATTACCAGCATTACTTAATAAACCTACACCAGCAATACCAGCTGCATTTTGCCAATCAAAATCAGAATCAGATTCTGGACGTTTTGTACCTACATAAGTTGTATTTCTTTTAAACCAATTATTATCGTCTATTTTAATTTTTGGTCCAAAATTAAATAAAGTATTATTTGTTAAAAAAGAAGGTTTAGATTCTTCATTTTTAATATTAAAAGATTCTTTGTTTTTAAAAGGATGTTCTGGTCGAACAGGTGGATCACTATACATACCTGCAGTAGCAAATTGTTGTAAGCCACCCATTTCATGATGCCATTTAGCTGCATTACGTGCAAAATTAGCACGTTTAACTAATGTTGAACTATAATTCTCTTTATTAGCTAAAATGTGTTTAGCGTAAGCTTGTGTGCCCATACCAGCCCTTTTAGCTGCAGCACTAAACTTACCACGGTTTTCAGGTTTAATATAAATACCACCTTTTTTATACTCCATGTATTCTTCACCTTCCATAGGGGTATAATCCATTTCAGTATCTTCTAACATACCACCCATTTCATAATTAGCCATTATCTTTTGTTGTACAGCTTCAGGTAAAGCTTTAAAACCAGGATTATTAAAACTACCACCCTCAGCATAACTAGCTAAATAATCATTAGCTTCTTCAGGTGACATATGTGCTTCAAGTCTTGACCTAAGTACTTCTGTAGGCATTTTACCACCGTTAGCATACATATAACCACCCATAGCTTTTTCTTCAGCTTTTATTTTAGCTTCTTGTTTAAGCATTTCTTTAGTAGGTTTTTTACCACTACCTTTATTAGCTCTGATATTATCCCATAAACCACGTTTAGAATAACTACCATCTGCACGTTTAATCATACCACCCATCCTAGCCATTGGCATTTCTTCATCACTAACTTCTTGTTGATCAGCAACTTGACTGTTTGGAGTCATTACAGGAACACCCATTTTATCAGCATAAGCTTGTACTTTAGCTTCTTTCTGTTGTTCTTGGTTTTGGAATAAAGCAATAGATTGTGTTAATTTAGCTCTACGCATCATTGCAGCTGTTAATTTTTGTACAGCATTTGTTTTAGGGTCATTTAATAACTCATCTTCTTTTTGAGTATTAAACGATTTATTTAATTGAGCATATGTTTTTTTAGAACCTATTGGTTTTAATTTATCAGAGAATATCATTTCACCTTGATCTAAAGTTGTTTCTATACCACCATCTTCATGTGATGGACCATTATATTGTGTAAAAGTGCCATCAGGAGCTACTGTGTTTTCTTGTTTTTCTACTTCAGCATTAGGTCCTATACCACCATCTACATATTGTTGAATACCACCGTTTCTAAAACCTACGCCTTTCATAAAAGGTTTATATTGATTCATTTGTTGTATTGCTTTTAAACCATTATTCATATTTGATGTAGAACCTAATGAACCAGTAGCCATACTACCAGCAGTACCTGCAAGGTTAATTATTGAACCTGCAGTTTGTTTATATTCATCAGGAACTATATTAGTGTTTTGTACAATTTCATTAGCACCTTTAGCACTTTGACCTATAGCAGCACCTGTAGTAGCACCACCAGTAAATATAGCTGTGCCTGCAGCACCTGCAATATTACCACCACCACGGATAGCATTTTGTTGTTTAAGTTCTTCTTCATTAGTAGTACCACCAGCTTTTTGCAAAGCTGTATAACCTTTATCAGTTAATTGATCTGTTAAACCAAAAGTAGCAGTATCTAATACACCCTCACCAATACCATAAGCACCAGCACCAATATCTTTCCATACTTTACCACCATCAGCATATTCTTGTAAACCACCATATGCTCTTTGCTTCATTATAAAGTTAGGAGTAAAAGTACGTGTTACTTTATTATTTGGGTTTTCTGATGTAGGGGAAAGTGCATTTATTTCTTGATTAAATGATGGATCATTATAATAATTTTTTACAGTATTCCAACCTGTTAAATTTGGATTAGCATTTAAAAGATTAGTTTCAGCAGCATCATTTCTTGTTTTTAACATTAAAGGTTTAGTTTTATCCTTATCTTTTAATGATACAATTATTCTTTCACTATCTCTACCAGGTAATGTTACTTGTTTTTTATCACCAGTTATATCATTAATATTGATTATTGCAAAATCAGAATTTACTTTTTTACCTTTTGAAGATTGCATAGCTTGTGACCTAGTTTGAGTAGTTATATATTCTGGGTTCCAAGCTTTAGGAGCATAAGCATCTTTAGGTATAAAACCTACGTAATCACCATTTTCATTTTTATAATATGATAATGCTGAATCCATTGTTTTACCTGAATTATATAATAAGTCAGGATTAACACCAAAACTTTTATACATATTGTTAACAGAATCTTTTAATTGATCTGTTGATAAATTATTAAATTCACCTTTAGCCATTCTACTTGCAATAGCTGCTTGAGCAATAGGTAATTGTGCCCATGTTATAACACTATCAGCAGTACTTTTAGGTTTAATTTTACTAACATCTAATACTGGATATTTAGTTTTACGTTTAGGATCACCGTCACCATCACCAGGTCCACCATTAGCAAACTGTTTAAGTTCACTTTTCATTTTAGGAAAAGCTTTTAAAAAAGCATCTTCAGTAGGATATTTTTTATAAAATTCCTGTTCAGATTTAACGTTTGCTAATTTTAATAATTTAGATTTCATTATTTAGTAGTTTTATTTTTAACAACTGGCTTAATAGTTTTAGTTTTACGTTTACCTTCAGCCCTCATCTTATTAGTAATATTATCAATTAATTCATTTCTTTTTTGATATTTTAAAGCACCGCTTTTATTATATTCATTTAAATATAAATTTATATAAGCTGCAGTATCTGTAGGATTAGGTAAATTTTTTAAAGCGCCTTCATTATAGTAAAGTGTTTTAGCAACACCTAATCCAGCATAAGCATCATCTGTTTCTAATAGTTCTTTTAACTTAGCTTTATCAGTAGGTAAACCTAAACTTCTCAACAAATCAAAATTTAATTTTTGTTGTAGTGTATAACGATTTTTTTCACCTTTAGGGTTAAACAATTCATCTAATGCAATATTATCAATTGACATTGGTGAACGTGTTTGTTTTTTTCTACCATAAGCATTAGGGTCATACCCATATGTATTTTCAGCAGCTATAGTAGTGCTGTATAACATGTCCATTTTTTTCTTGTTTTCTGGACTTTCAGTTTTTAAGATTTTAGTTTTAGCAGCTTCTAATGCATCATGTCTTTTTTGACCTATTGTTCTAGTATCAGTTTTTTTATCTTTAGACTTTTTCTTATCTTTAGGATCTTCACCATCACCATCACCATTGCCATTGCCATTACCAAAATTAAAAGTAGGTACTGTTGGTAATGCAAATTGCATTGTGTTAACTTCTTGACCTTCAGAATTTAACACTGCAGAATCATCAGCATAACCACCTTCTTCATATTTTATACCTGTAGCTTTTTTATAACCTATAGAAGAAATATAATCTGCATATTCATTAGGAACTTTAATAGCTTCATTATTAGGATTAAAAATACTAGGATACATCCAAGCTTGTCCTTCATCATCTGTTCCCCAAGACATTAAATGTGATTCTTTTTCACCAAAATCATTAGGGCTATTGCGTTGAAACATATTAGATTCTGGGTATTCACCAACAGCATAAGCTCTTTTTACAAAGTCTTTATCTTTATTCCTTTGCATTATAACTTTTGAAATTATATCAGCTTCTAAAGGATTAATACCACCTTGTTCATATTGATTTAACCAACCACCATTAGCATATTCAGGATTTTCTCTGTGCCATTTTTTAGTAGCGGCTATACCTTGTGCTATTGTTTTAGCTTTAGCTTTTTGAGTAAGATTTATTGTATCCCATTTACCTTTATCTTCTTTAGGATGATTAACCATTATATCACCTTCAGCATTTTCATATACCCTATGGTATTCACCATTAACAGTTAAATACTTACCACCATCCCCATAAGTCCTAGGCTTAGATATTTGTTGCCTAACAACATAGCTAGTCCCTTCTAATGGTATATATAAACCACCATCAGTATAACGTTCTAACCATTTATTTGAAGATTTAGCCATAATATTAATATAGTATTTTTTAGTATATGTAACAAATAATATTATATATTATATATAATATACAATGTTATCTGTCAGATATTCTAAATAAAGATTTAATGTAATTAATTATGAAATTGTTGTTAGTTTGATTATTGTAAGACAAGTCAACAATAATATACTTATCTCTAATACGTTCACCAAAACTAGTCTTAGTTAAACCTGAAGGATTAAATAATGACATAGTATCAATAGGTGTAGTATCATAATTAAACTTATTCCTAGGCATTTGTAAATTAAATGACTGTTCTAATTTACGTAAGTTACCTGTAACAGGTGTTAAATCTGTATTTAACCAATCTGTATTCTGATATTGATTATATATTCTAACAGCTGTGAAAGTATCTAATGGGAATGGAATATCATCATCAATAGCTGTAAGCGTTAAAAAGTCATCAACAGATATCTTATTAAGCTTATTAGATTGTGTAGACCATTGTAAATTGTCAAATACTTTAGTATTAGCTGGTGAAGGATTAATTAATACTTTAATCTCACTAAAATATGTTGTACCATAAAAACTACCATAACTACCTACATTGTGTCTAAATATTTTAGTAGCAGGTGGGTCAGGTATATAGTAATCATAATTTGGGTTTGCAGGGTCAAATACAAAGTTATTCCAATTACCTGTCCTAAAAGGCGTATAAAGCGTTTTAAGGTTGTTTATATAAATATAAGGGGTAAAGCTATAAAAGCTTGAGAAAGCGTTTATAAGGTCAGAATAAGCTATTGTATACTGTGCTAAAAGGTTATTATCATCTATACCTGCAAACGTATATAAAAACTCATTATTTTTATAATCATAAGTAGTTAATACACCCTTATTTAAAATTGGGTTATCATTATACCTGATTTCTTTTCTTAATATTTTATTAAGTATACCCCTTAAACCAGCAACATCTGAAATAGGTGATAACTCTTGACCATTACATAAATAGATTTTATTACTTTTAATATCTAAAAATGTAAATGCATTAGGTGACCTATATACAGACCATTGATGTTGTGTACCAGGACCAATACTTAAATAAAAATGTTTTTCTAAAACACCAGTACTGGTACCTAATTTTAAAGGTAAACCATCTTGATTTGAAGCTAATGCTACAGGGTTAATTTGTAATAATGCTGTTGCATTTTCCTGTATAGCATACATGTTCCTATTAACATCTATAAGTGCTGTAATAGCCCCATAATTACCATCTACATCATAATAACTATTAATAGGTATTGTAGACCATTCATCAGTAGTTGCCCCATTTATTTTAGGTACTGACCAATGTACCCTATTAATATGAATGTTATTAGGTGTATATAAATAAGGTTGTGGTAAATATACTTTAGATTCATTATTAAATGAATAAGCTTTATAATAACCATACTCATCATAAAAACTAGCTTTAGTACCATCATCAACATTTAAATCAGCATTAACATGAAGTCCAGTCCTTAAATCAACGTTTAAAGATGATTGATGTGGAAAATAAAATGTTACAGACCTTTTAGTTTGATTAATTTCAAATGGTCCATTACCACCATATAAATTATCAGGAGCAAAAGTACCAAGGTTCCAAGCTTTAATTGCTTTTTGTACATCAAGTACACCTGCAAATATATCACCACCAAATGTATCAATATTAGTTGTACCAGCTTCATTTACTTTATAAAAAGCACCAGTAGATACATATTCATTTTTAGTTCTAGCAAAAAATGTCCTACCACCATATTGTGTTTTTAAACTATTAGGTTTACAATAAATAGCTAATAATTTATTAGTACCATAATTTTGATCAAAGTTATAAGTAGGCAAATGCCCATATATTTTATTAGTTTCACCTGGAGAAGGCACAAAATAATTAGGCCAGTTAAAACTGTCCTTCATGTTTAATATTGTAGTAGTTGTACCAATAGAATCTATTTTAGGACTGAATGTAGTAGGAATAGCATTACTATATTTAGCATAACTATGATTTCTATAAGCTTTACCATTTACAGCACCTTTACTAAAGGTAGTTAATCCTTGTGTACTAACAGGCTTAGCTTCCCAAATACGGTAAGCATTAGCATCAGCTAATAATGTAGGTGGTGCTGCAATATTATAATATTTATTAATTCTATATGTAAAATCATTTTGTAAAGCTGAGCCATTAACTATAGTACCACGTGCAGTAGGAATAATAGTACCAGGTGCTGATGTTGTATAAAGATCACCTGAAGGTTCAAGACCAGCTACTGTAGATGAATTATAACGTTCTACAATAATTATTTTATCATCTTCAGTTAATAAATTATTAACAGCGTTTGTATCTGCAAAATTAGCTTTAAAGTCAAAAGACTCAAAAGACATTAAATTAGTTGTAGCCCTATTATTATATACTGTACCATCAGTAATTATAGGATTTAAATAACTATCACCAGATGAAAACCCATCATTATCATTATCTGAATAATCAGGTCTTGGTAAAAAATATGTATCATTACTTGATATACCATTTAAATCTGTAGTACCAACACCATAAACAACTTGGTTAATTAAACCTTGTGTCATTACAGTACGATCACTTATTTCACGTTTAACCCTAACTATTTCATAGCCTGATATAAGATCAGCTAAAGCTGTAGGTATAGTAACAGTAAACCTAATAAAAGGTACAACAGACCATGCATATTTACCATCAACCCACATTGACCTAAAATCAGGTGGACCATAAACACTAGTAAATTGCATAGTTGTACTCATAGTATAGCACATAGCTGGATCTAAAGAATCACCATAATCAGGGAACTTTATATCACTAATCCATTTAGCAAAACTACTATTACCAAATTTGCTTTTAAATACAATAGCAAAACGGTATATTTCATTACGTTGGTATGACCTAAATAGATCTTGATAATATTCAAGACCTAAAGTCATTTTAGCTTCTTGTGTATAATATTTTTGGTCTGTTGAACCATTTTGAAAATATGGGGTAATTACACCACCCCAACCACCAGTACCTGATGCTTGTCTATAACCATGTTTAAATATTTGAGTACTTGTAGAAAGATCCCTATCAGTACCCCATTGATTTTGACCAACTATAACAGAATCACTTGGAGGATCAAATTGATTACCATAACCACTCAAACCAGTTTCCCTAGTATCTGAAGCTAATAATATAGCACCAAATTTATAACTAATGTTTTCACCACTACCACCTATAGTATTACCATCACTTTGATATTTAAATGTATTATCATAAAGTGGGTTATCTGAATTTGTAAAACCTAAATTAAACAATGATATATTGTCTTGATCTAAAGGTATTTGATTATAATCTAAAGGTGAATTTATTGTATATTCTGTATAATTTGTATTACCTTCAGTAGATATAATCCTTACTTTATTATTTTGACTACTACCACTAAAACCATGTCTAAAAGCACGTGTATCAAAATCATGTATATATTGACTTAATGCAGTACGTGTATTACCAAAAAACAAATAATTATCTTTTTGTTCTATAGTTTTACAATGTGTTAATGCACCATCTTCAATTAAAAATTCAGAAATATCCAAACGTATTAATTTATCTGAATCATTTTTAAATTCTGTTGTAATAGTAGGTGATGTTACTGCAGCTTCTTCATATTCAAAAAAATCATATGTTTCAGGTGTATCATTACTCCTGATTAATATATAAAATTTTACAGTATCATAATTTGTATCTACATTATTAATTTCCCAAGTAATACTTTTATTAATTGAAGTACCTGTACTTGAAGCAGCTATTGATGAAAATTTACCACCATTAGCACCTTTAAAGGTAGCAGTATCTAAATCTAAAGGTATAACTTGTTGTGAAGCTATTGAAAAATTAGTTTGTGAACCATTATTTTTAAATAACTTATATACACATTGATATGTTGTAGCACCCCTTAATGGTGATACTGCAGCACCAGTTTTAACCTCTTTTAATGTTGGTCTAGTCATTTGTATACTAGGCAACATATTAAATAATTCAATAGGACTAATCATTAAGTTAGGATCAGCTACATTGCAAGTCCTAACATAATTATTAAAGTCAGTCCAGTAAATACGTTGAATTGATGGTGTTTCATACCTACCTAAAGTAGCAGTAGGTGCTATAGGAAAATTAACACTAAAGTTTAAATAGTTAAAATATAATAGTTTAAGTGTTGTTATTTCAGTTTGTTCAGAATAATGTAATGACCAAATCTGACCTGTTTTATAAGGGTTGTTGTAATTACATGTGTATAAATAATCAACATCATTTATAAATGTTGAACCTATAACAGTAATACCATCACTAATATTACTTGTTAATACATGAGGTACAGGTACCCAAGTTTGATTATAAACAGTATTAGTCATAGTGACAATGTCACCATCAGCGTTTAAACACTTTAATGTAGAATCTAAATACAATGCTAAATTAGTATGTACTTGTTCTAAACTAATATTAATACTTGTTGGGGATATAGGTGCACAAAGATTGTATTCAGGGTTTTGATATATGGTAATATATTCATCATCATAACCCACAGCAAATACTTTAGATGCATTATATGTACCTGTATAACAGTTAGGTAATGCTTGTAAAAGTGCAACAATTTGTTGTGTATTTGTACCTTCAGTAATATTAAATGGTGTTGTTGTATAACCATTAATAGTAATAGTTATACTTTGACCTTGTAAAAAAACACCATTAAAATAACTTTTATATAAATAAAGTTTATAAACAGGTAATAGATCAGGGAATTGTACATCACATTGATTACCACGTACATTTGTTAAAGCCCCATTAGAACCGTTAAATTCAGTTACAGGTCTAACATTTAAACCTTTTAGGTATTTATCATTATTTTGTATAAACTTTGATAAGTCAGAGTTCATACCTGTAAGCATGTTAACTGATTCCATTATTTGTTATATCTACGTTCTTGTTGATCAATTTTTCTAAAGAAACGATTTTCATCATTCATGTTAGGCATAAGTCTAACCCAAATGTTTTTAAGGTTTCTAAGTTGTCTTTCATTAGGCATATTAGCAGAACCTCTGGCACTATTAATATAAAATAAATAATCTTGTTCAGATTTTTGTAATACTTTATCAGGTACATTACCTTTTCTCCACTCACGGTAATCTAACATATAGGTAACATATTTAGCACAAGCTTCTGCAAAATAAACATCATCAGGTATCATAGGATAACCTTCATCATCTACAGGTGTACCTAAATATGTTAAACATACTTTAGTAATAGGTTCTGTATCTTTTATATCTGTAATAAGCTTTGTACCTTGGATATAAAAAGCATAATCTGTACAACATGTGGGTTGTTTACATTCAGGACAGTCAGCCATATAATCATGTATCTGACTATTATTAGACCAGTGTAAAGGTTTATTACCACATGTTAAATATACTAACTTATCAAAATTACAAGGTAATTCAGCCTTACCATCACTAAGTTGTAATACAGTCATGTTTTGCTCATATTGAGCATATGCACCTATTTTAGCTAATACTTCAGCACACCATTCAACAACATGAGCTTCATTAATCTCAGTAGTTAAATTTAAGTCCCTATACAGCTTATTTAAAATAGTTTTAAAGCTTACGTTTTTGTAGATCATTGGTTATAAAAATCTAATTTTTTATTATTCACAGCGTCTGCTATCATTCTTGAAGCAGCCCTGCACGGTTTAAAATTATAATACTTTTTACCCTTTACTATACATTTCTTTTTATTCCACTGCCATTTATATCCATATGGTGAACCATAGTATATAATCATGTTAGCTTCTTTTGATGCTTTAAAATTAACTTTCCAACCTTTTTGGTTTTCAATATCATAATATACATCAAATTTTTTAACATAAAGCTCACCTAATCTGTAAGGTAATTGTACTTTACCACCTTCATAAATAATTTTATGTCTAACCCTTTTATTAAAATCTTTTAAAAGTTTACTGTATTCAGGGTAAGATTTAAAAGCTAAACCTTTTTTAATACAGTTGTCTTTGTAAAATTGGTAAAAATCCCTAAGACTAATGTTTTTTGTATATGGCATTATTTAAGATTTGGTTGAGCATCAAAGTTATCACTAGCATTATTACTTGTATCCCTAGGCATTTGATAGAATGGAAACACCTTAGTTTTAAGTACAATATTAGTAATATCATTAGCCATTCTTAATGTAGCTGGGTATTCACTGTCATAACTAAAGCATGCTGACCCACTACAAGATACATAGCTAGCCAATTCTTCAGGTGCTTCAAATACTGCAGTAACATTAATACTGTTAATGACTTCTTCATTAATGATATAAAGATAATTATTCTTTAAATACCATTTAGGTTTATTGCTACCATATTTACCATAACTATTATATTTAGACTCAAAAGGAGTTGTTTTAGATATAATAGTACCGTTGTCAGTTTCAACCCTAACTATAAAGTTATCAGATGAAGTATCTACAGTATCAGGTAGTGCTACTTCAGTCCTTAATATATTACAGTCAGTTGTGATTTCACAACATTGTGACTTATCTACACTTATTAAAGGTAAACAAGTTATTTGTTGTAACCAGGAATCATTTATATCCTCACGCTTTTTAACAGCTTGAGATATAAGCATTGAACGTGTTTCATTAACCCAGAATAGTATTTGACTATCTTCTATTCTAAAATCAATAGGGTTAGAACCACTGGTTGCAATGTTCCTGATATCTGATATTATTTTTCTAACGGTTAAAGCCATAATTTTAAGTATTGGGGTATTTCCCTTAGTTTAATATAACGAAAAATATAACATTAAAAAATATATGACATAATACGCAATGTTATCTATTGTATAATATAATGTATTTAAAACCAATATTGACCTGTTTATTCATTACATCATACCCTAATAAATAACTATTTCTTTTGTAAGTAAAGTCAATTACTGGTTTTACAGCATTAGGTGACAGTATAAGACCACCTTGTAATTGCCATTTAGGTAATTCAGGTACTTTTTTTGTAATCTCAATCTTAACACTATCATATATTTTTAGTGGTACTAAAAGTTTGTAACTCAATGACTTAGCTTTTAAATACCCTTGTACAGTATCTGTACTATAAATAACTACATTTTTATCCCTGGTAGTATCATTGTAAACTCTGTATTTAGCTAATTCATAACAAGCTGTGCTATCAAATTTAAATACAGTATCATGTACAGGTATTTCAATATAGTCTAAAACACGTTTTTTCTTCATTTTAACGATACTTATTGTATCTCTGATAGTATCTCTCTTATGAACAATTAAAGTGTCTGTATTAGGCTTAAAACGACCTAACATACCATTACCCTCACACCACCGTAACAATAGTAATATTATTATACCTATCATTACCCATAATGCTAATCTTATTGTTTTTTGTTTTTCCATACTTTAAGGTTTATATAAAGTCAAAAAGGGTACGTTAAATACCCTTAATGACTCTATAGAACATTGATATATGTTGACCACCGCTAAGTGGAGAGAACTCATTCAAGTTCAAGTTGTGTTTCTTTTGGTAAAACAGCTACTATTTTAAATAGGTTGTCCCTGACCTGTGCATTAACACCATCTTGTTTAATTTGATATGTTTTAAATTCTGCCTGAACATACCCTAATTGCTTTTCAATATTTGACACCCTGTTTTCAACTAGTGACTGTCTGGTATCAATTTTGGTTAAAGCAAATATATAGGATGATACAGCTACTACTATATAAATTACTTCTTTAGTATTAAACGTAAGGTCAAAAAACTTAGCCATTTTCAGGTTCTTTTGAATCAATAGATTTTTTAAATGAAAATTTATCCACGCTTGTTAAGCCTAAACAACCAAATGCTAATAGACCAACAGTATTAACCAAAGTATCACTAGGTTTAATATGCTCAGGAGTAAATTGGTTTGCAAACATGGTAACACAAAGCATTAATGCACACATGAAACCAACAATACGTTTTGTTGAAACTACACCACGTTCATCAAGAAACATGGATACAATAAACTTTTTCATTTTATTAAATTGATTTATTTTACAATACTGTCAGTAACAGTTTTAACACACATGCTATCTACACATACAGTAGGTATAGCTACACATTTTACAGTGTCTACAGAAACACTATCAGCTAAGATTAAGCTTTCTGATTGAGAACTACTGCTACATGATACAGTAAATACTGCTAAAATTGAAATAATTAATTTTTTCATTGTTTTTTGTTTTTTTTTTGTTTTATGATTTTTATTTTAGTGAATTATAAAAATGATTAAAATGTTTAAGGCGATCAGCTAAACCTAATATACCACCATTAACACGTTTAGTTAATGCTGTAACTACATCAGGACTGTTACCTTTATCACAAATAGCCCACAGATTATTTTTCTCAAAGAAAAATGCTGCAGATTCTAAAGGGTATTTAGTAGAAACTAAATCAGGGTAAGCTACACAATCTTCACCAATATACTTGCTAAATTCAGCATGGTTGTTTTTACCAGTAAGTTGAATGTAACCTTTTCCTCTAAATTTCCAACCTTCACCACTTGTTTCAGGCCCGTTACCCATTCTGTTAGCATAAACTTTATTAGCTATTTTTTCAGGGTTACGTGCATAACCAGTAGTTGATTCTAAAGTAGGAAAGTATTTAGGAAATACCCTACGTAAACCATCAGGTGAATAATTTAAATTTTCAGTTACTGCTTTAAAGTTACCTGACTCATGTGCACATTGTGAAAGAAAATGCGCTAACCTCAAACCTGTAGTAATATTAAATTTACTACATGTATTTGGTAAAGCATTTAATACTGCTTCAGGAACTATACCTTTTAATTTGCTAAAGTCTATCATATGTTTAATTATCTACCTTGACCCCTGTATTTAGCTTTAACAGCTTTTTCTTTAGGACCAGTTGATTTTTTATATTTACCTGTTTTACGTTTGCCAAAGTTTAACTTAACATTAGCACTTTTTGATGCTTTACTAGCTTTTGCCATCTTTTTTACCTTTAGATTTTAATATGTGTTTTTGTAACCTTGTAGTCAACAAATCTGTTTTACGTTCAAGGTTTTTGTTTTTTTCTTCACAATCTTCAATTTGTTTGCTATAGATATCTAGTATCTTTTGATTGTTAGTTTGCTTTGTTTCATTCAAGGATTTCAAATAATCCCAGATATCCTTACCTTTCAATACCCCAATCAAAGCTATAACAATACCTATTATAGAGTAATGATCCATTGGTTTATTATTTTATAGTTGTGTCTTTAATTGCTTCAATAACACGTTGAAATATATTTTTATGTTTTTGTGTGTTTACTTCTTGAATAAGATCATCACGTTCTTTTTTAATATATAATATTTCTTCTTTTAATTGTTTATTTTCTGCAACAATTTTTTTTATTTGTTTTACTTTTTTATCAGTATTTTTTGTTGAATCTATAAGACTTTTAGTTTTAATTATAAGTAAGTCTGTACTGTCTACAATATTAATTGTATTTATATTTATAGTATCTTTTAAAATAGATGTGTTATAAATTTTAACTTTTTTTTCAGCACACGAAAAAACAAATAAACTAATAATTATTATAAAAATATTTTTCATTTTACTTTATTTATTTGATTTAATACTTCTAATCTAGCAACTGATATTGCCATAACACTATCAGCACGTCTTAATTTTTCAGTTTTTATTTCTAATTTTTCTTCTAAAGATTTTACTTTAGTTTCACATGAAATATATTGTTCTTTATATTCAGTTAATTGATCTTTATAACTTGATTTATTATCAAAATATAAATATCCCACAGCTAATATTACAATAAATAACAATCCTTTAACAGGATCTTTAGCAAAATCTTTAAAATCTATAGGTAATTTCATTTTTTATTTAATTAATTGCACCATCTTCACCTGGCATTGGAGGTGGAGGTACAGGTTTATATTCTATCGGAGTTACATTAATATACTCACCTTGTTCATCTTTTAAAGTTAAAAACATGAAGTCAGGATTTTGTATACCTTCTAACTCTTCTATTGAGATTATCCAGTTTCCGTCAACATCTTGAACGGGATTAAAGTAGCAATCAGGTGCGAATTGTC
>JACCDW010254553.1_pt1 | contig 29184 bp, 31 predicted proteins | sample 7449781 | NCBI WGS metagenome assembly JACCDW01 (sample SAMN15323449, study PRJNA562643) | freshwater metagenome | isolation source: river surface water | place: USA:Blue River Watershed | collected 2017-08-18
CTTTGTTAATGCATCCTCTGCCCGGTCGCTGTGCCTGAATGGGTCAGGTCACACACAATATCGATCAAAACAAGATCAACCGAGAGCATGATGATATGGAGTTCAAATGAACCTAATCGCTATTCTTGAGCAAGAAGAAATTGCTCGCCTAACCGGCGGCAAACCCCATCCAGAATTCGCACCTGGTGACACTGTCATCGTGAGCGTTAACGTTGTTGAAGGTACACGTAAGCGTGCACAGGCTTTCGAAGGCGTCGTCATTGCACGTCGTAATCGTGGTTTGAATTCGGCTTTCACTGTTCGCAAAATTTCTTCAGGCGAAGCAGTCGAGCGTACTTTCCAACTGTACTCACCACAGATCGCAAGCATTGAAGTTAAGCGTCGCGGCGATGTGCGTCGCGCTAAGCTCTACTACCTGCGTGATCGTTCCGGCAAGTCGGCTCGTATTAAAGAGAAGCTTGTTCGTAAAACTGTTGCAGCCTAACACTGCGACACAAATTAAAAAGCACCTTCGGGTGCTTTTTAATTTTGCAGTCTTACCCTTACGCTCTCTAGGCGCTTATGGCCGCTGATAAACCTGACGCAGTACGTCCAAGACGCGCGCCTGTACGCCCGTCGTTCGACCCAATGACGCAACCTTGGGTCCCGTCCGTGTTGCCGTTCGGCCCAGTCCCTGAAAAATTCCTCACTCCGAGTTGGATCAGACAGGTATTGACGGGTTTTATTCAACGTCCTTTGAATATTCCCGACGAGTCACTGCGCAGAGCGCCGGGTCGCGAAGGCACGCCCGTTGAGGCGGCTGTGCTCGTCCCCATCGTGATGCGTCCAGAAGGGCTGACGGTCTTGCTCACGCAGCGTACTGCGCATTTAAATGATCACGCTGGACAAATAAGTTTCCCGGGTGGGCGGGTCGAAGCCAGCGATATTGATGTGCGTGCGACCGCGTTACGCGAAACAGAGGAAGAGACGGGCTTGTCGAGAAGCTTTGTCGACTGCTTGGGAGGCCTACCGCGTTACATCACCGGAACCGGCTTTTCTGTGAGCCCAGTCACTGCCTTAGTGCAGCCTGACTTCACCTTGAGCCCTGATGCGTTTGAGGTCGCAGAAGTCTTTGAGGTGCCGTTGCGCTTCCTGACTGACACAGCAAACTATCGGTTTCATCAGGTCAAACTCGCCGACGGTGCATTACGCCAATACTACTCGGTACCCTGGAACCAGTTTTTTATCTGGGGCGCCACGGCGGCGATGTTATTAGGGATGTGTCAGATCCTATCTGAAGCTGCTGCAGCGCAGTCTTAATCTGCAGCGCTAATAACTTTCGTGCGCTGTTTTAGCTTCCAGTAAGCGCACATATAGCGCGTGGCGCGCCGCATCGATTTCTTGCCGAGAGAGCGCGGCGAGCACACCACACCCCGGTTCATGCTGATGCGTACAGTTGTAAAACCTACATTGTGAGATGTGTTCCGTAAATTCGGGAAAGCCACGCTCGATCTCTTCTCGACTGAGATGTAGCAGACCAAATCCTTGAAAGCCCGGTGAATCAATCAGGTCACCGCCTTGATCGGGTAAGTGGTAGAGCCTTGTACTTGTTGTCGTGTGTTTGCCCGCTCCGAGTGCAACTGAGTGTGTTTGGGTAGCTGCTAACGCAAGTGGGACCAGGGTGTTGAGCAAGGTTGATTTCCCCATCGCGCTTTGACCAAGCAAAAGCGAGGTTTTGCCTTTCAACAAGGGAAGCACGACGGCGTTTACGCTGTCAGTGTCCCGGGCGCATAACTCTATAACTTGCACACCCAGTTTGCGAAAGGGGGCGAGCTTTAGCTGTGCCGCAGGCAACCCTTCGGTCAGATCCACTTTATTGAGCAAAATGATCGGAGTGATGTCGGCCGACCAAGCGCCTGCAAGAGCCCGACCAAGCAAGTCATCCGAAAAAGAAGGCTCTACTGCGATCACGATGAGCAGTTGATCAACGTTTGCAGCAAACTGCTTGCTTCGGGATTCGTCTGAGCGAAACAAAAGGTTTTTGCGGGGCTGGATAGACTCCAGCGCACCCTCGTCCTGCCCTTGACGTGTGATTTCTACATAGTCACCCACAGCGGCTTCATTTTTTTTGCCACGTGGATAACATTTAAGTAGTGTTTGATCTGATAGTTCTACCGTGTAGTGCCGCCCGTGGGCGGCAATAACTCGACCTTGCGTGTGTTGGCTCATGCAGCGGACAGGTGCCGAATCCGAATGGCGGCGGGCGGATGGCTATCGTAGAACGCTGAGTGCACTGGATCTGGCGTGAGCGTTGACGCGTTGTCGTCCATCAGTTTTACAAGTGCGTTAATCAGTTCGTCTGCAGAGCTCTGGTCTCGGGCAAAACGGTCTGCCTCAAACTCATCGCGCCTTGATAACCAACTTCTGATGGGTGTTAACCCAAAGGTGAAGATGGGCACGACAAGGAAAAATAATAGTAAGGCCATGGCGTCATTGCGTGTGCCCATTTGAGGAATCACACCTAGGTCTGTATAAAACCAACTCTGCGTGGCGAGCCAACCTAATAAGGCAAAGAAAATAAGCGATCCGACAAACATCGTGATCATGCGCTTCAGAATATGCCGATGCTTAAAGTGACCGAGTTCATGCGCTAAGACTGCGATGATTTCGTTTGGGGTTAAGCGTGCAAGCAAGGTGTCAAAGAAAACAATTCTGCGTGCGCGACCAAAACCCGTAAAGTACGCGTTGCCATGTGCTGAGCGCTTTGAGCCGTCCATCACAAACAGACCACTGAGCGTGAACCCACAACGGTTAGCGAGCTCTTGAATGCTTTGCGCGAGTGCAGCATCGTCGAGCGGCGTAAATTTATTGAAAAGAGGTGCGATCCACGTTGGGAAAATAAATGCGACCAAGAGTGAAAACCCGGTCCAAAGTGCCCAGGCCCAGAGCCACCACAGGGTACCCGCCTCTGCCATGAGCCAAAGTACTGCTGCGATGAGCGGCATACCCAAGAGGGCACCCAGTATGGCCTCTTTGATCGTGTCGCTAACGAACATTTTTAGCGTCATGCGATTAAAGCCAAAGTGGGCCTCAAGCTTGAATTGTCTGTACAGCGCAAAGGGTATGCCCAGCACACCCAAGAGCATGAATACGCTCATCACCAAAAGAACTTGGCGCAGTAAAACGTGAGAGGTGAAGCTGCTAGTGAGTGTGTCCATGTACTGGAGTCCGCCCATCAGCGTCAAGCCTATCAGCACCGCAGCATCAAAAAGCATTTCGAACATTTTTAGCCGAACTTTAGCGACGGTGTAGTCCGCCGCGCGCTGATGGCTTGGGAGCCCGATTTTTTCGGAAAACTCCTTCGGTACGATATCGCGGTGAGCCAAGACGTGTCGGATCTGTCGCGTTGACAGCCAAATTCGAACGCCCAGCATGGCAAGTAAAAGCACAACAAAAAGAATAGTAAGCATATGACCTAACTGCCGTGCGACGGCATGTGAGAAAATCGTACTTTAATTGGATGATTATATGACTAAGAGTTCCTCAAAAAATGCAAATTCGTCTGCCGTTAAGACCGTGCCCAACGAATTCCGTTTAGTGTGGCTCGATATGGAAATGACGGGGCTCGATCCCGAACGCGAGCGCATCATTGAGGTGGCAGTCGTCGTCACAGAACCAGACCTCACCATTGTGGCAGAGGGGCCTGTGTTGGTGATTCACCAGCCTGATAGTTTGCTGGACGCAATGGACAGCTGGAACCGATCGACTCACAGCAAAAGTGGTCTGACAGACAAGGTCAAGGCCTCAAGCATGACAGAAGAGCAGGCGCAAGATGAGCTGATTGCCTTTTTGTCTCAGTACGTTCCGGCAGGTAAGTCGCCGCTTTGTGGCAATACAGTCAGCCAGGATCGTCGTTTTATGTTCAAGTACATGCCGAAACTTGAGCAGTTTTTTCATTACCGAACGGTCGATGTCAGCACGCTGAAAGAGCTCGCGCGGCGTTGGAAACCGGAATTGTTAAAAGGCTTTGAAAAACGCAGTAAGCATGAAGCGCTGGCTGATATTTATGAGTCGATTGATGAGCTCAAATATTACCGCGAGGTATTCATTAAGCTTTAATTGCAGCGTACTTTTTCCGGATGATGTAGCGATACCAGCTGTGTAACAAGATTGCCGAGGTGCTCAAACCGACGGTTGCCATGAGCCACATACTGCCGGCCCCGACTGGCGAGCCCGCCAAGAGCTGATTGCGCAGAGGTTCAATTATCCCTTTGCCCGGACCAAATCCTAGCCACCAGCCGCCGAGTAAGCCAATCGCCATCAAGGCAACAATTTGTAAAAGCAAGGGAACGACGGCGATTTTGTGCGCGCGTAATAGGTAGCTATTAATGCATTGCATTGCGTCAACAACATGAAAAAACGGCAGGAGAGCAAGCAGGGATAGAGCAACTGCCGCGACAGCAAGATCGCTCGTATAGGTCGCCACGATAAAGTCTCGGCCCAAATATAGAAACCCAGCTGTGATTAATGCCCCAAAGAGGCCGACCACCAAGCCCATCATGCTTGTTCGATGTGCCTGCTGCAGTTGCCCCGCACCAATTGACTGGGCCGTGAGCGCAGCAGTCGCAACCCCGATCGACATCGGCATCATGTAGGCAAGTGCCGCTAAGTTGGCTGTGATCTGATGCCCACCAATAACAGCGGTACCTTCCTGAGCCACCAGCAAGGACATGAAGGTAAAAGCGCAGACCTCAACCAGGTATGAGCCACCCATCGGAATACCTAGGCGCAAAATGCTCCAAAGCGCTTTCATGTCTGGGGCGCCGAGCTTGAGTCCAAATTGTTTGTAAAACGGTGTGTGGTGAATAAACCAAAGACCAACGCCGAGGTTGACCCACATCACGATGGCAGAGGAAATGCCTGCGCCAGTCGCGCCTAAAGCTGGCATGCCCCAGTTGCCGAAGATCAGCAGCCAGTTAAAGAAGATTTTCATGACGATGCCGCTCAGATTGATCGCCATGATCAGTTTGGGGCGAGAGACGGCGTTGGCCAATGCGTACACCGTGCGAAACATCAGAGCTGCAGGGAGGGCGAAGGTAAGGGCCTGAAGATAGCTTTTCATACCGGCCCGCACAGCAGGGTCTACATCCCCAGAGTACGACAGCCAGACATCCGGAAACATCATGACAGCACCACCCACGACCGACAGCACGAGTGAGACCCATACGCCCTGGCCCCATATGTGCCCGACTTTATCGAGTTCGCCCGCCCCAACGTGTTGTGCTTGAATTGGAATCAGGGCGTGCATAACACCCATGAGGCCTACAAAGACCGTGATGTAAATAGAAATGGACAGTGCCATGATGGCGAGGTCCAAAGATCCTGCATGCCCCGTCATTGCCGTATCTAGTACACCAAAGGCCATGCTGGCCCATTGGCTGATTAATACCGGCCATGACTGCTTGAAGATTGCTCTGAGGGTTTCGCCCATCGAACGGGGCGACGTGTCGACCACGCTCATTTGACGGGAACGCGCAAGAGTCGATAGCGATCGAAGCGGTCAGCACCTCGCGAACCTAGCCAAATTACCGATGCATTGTCGCTATAGCCAGCCAATCCATCGGCTAGCTTTTTACGAGTTGTTTGTTGCAGGACGAACGGACATTTCGTGTCGTAGGTCATTTGTATATTATCGAACACGTAAAGTGACGCTTGCGGTCCAAGCCCTAAGCCTTGCGCTCGCACACATGCGATCTCACCGGGCGTATTCGAAAGAGTCGTCAATACTTGTTTGATTTCTGCTGACATGGGCCGATAGCTGCGGACGTAGTCGACAGCGGGCAGCCAAAGCAAGACAAGTAAAACCCAAGTGATGGTGACACCGCTCGCGCAAAGCATGGAGCCGCGCCACAACACGCTTGGGTTCCACTTTAAACGCCAGACGACAATGGCGACCCAGCAAAGCGTCGCGAGGCCAGCCGCAATGACTGACCACCACGCAATGTGAGGCTCATAACCAGTGGTGAGGCGAGCAATGTTGAGTGAAATTTGTTTAGGTATCTTGTAGTGCAATGCGGCCCAGCCAATCCAGACACACAGGATCGTTACTGAGAAGCACATGAGTGCGAACCAATCGAGCGTATTAATGACACCTCGACGCATGGTTGGTAGCGCAAACGCAGCTAAAACAGCAAGTGGTGTGGCAAAGAGCACGTACTCCGGTTCGCCTGAGTTGGTCAGCACAGGAATCGTGAGCAGAACGCCCAGCACAACGGCCAGCGGAATCCAGATGTGCGGCGCAGTGATCCAGCGGCGCCATTGCCAGATCGCCAGGCAGGCGAGCGGCCAAATCGGCCAGAGAAACCAGGGGAGGTCGCGTAGAGGGCGCAACGCAGTTTCGTAGTCCGGGATACCAAAATGCGATGCATTCCAGTGTGTCCACGCTTTAAACCACTCAGGGTGTAAGCGTTGCGTGGGTATCCACCAGAACAGGACAAGAATGATGGCCACTGCAATGGCGCCAATTATCCATTTCCGTAGCGGCCACAAGCCGCTGCGTGGGTGCAGAGCGAGCAACGCCGCAAGAATAACGGGCACGACGCCGGGCCAGGCACGCGTTAAAAAACAACCCGTTAGGGCGATGGCTAGACACGACGCACCCATCTTGGGCTTGTCCAGCATACGTGCCAGAGAGTAGAACGCGAACGCCTGGAACGCGACATTGGCGGGAACGACGGAGGTTTCATGCAAACGCTGCAAGATACCGATCGTGGCGAGCCACAACAGTGTGGCTGTATCTGCGAGCAGTCTTCCGTAGTCCTTGACGGTGGGCTCACCACCAAAGGGTAGGGCCAGCGGTTGCGCCTCTGTTCGGCGCCCAAGTAAATAGGTGCCATACCAGATTGAAATCATCGTCAGGCTGAACCACAGGACGTTCACAAAGCGTGAAGCGGCGATTTCACCGAGCCAGGGGCCCAAGACGTATATAAAGAGTGCGCCAACCCAAGTGACGAGTGGTCCATCTTGAGGGAGGTCTAGCGCGCCAACGTGTGGCACGAGCCATCCAGATCCGTCGCCACGCAGCGCTGAGAGCATTGTGGCGAGGTTCAGTACATCATCGGTCTTCCAAGGGTCTCGACCGAACAACCCCGCGATGATGTAAGCCGCCGCCAACGCGAACAGAACCAGCCTCGGCAGCTTGAGCGTAGCCGTGGCAGTCATTCGTGCGGGGGTGGATTGGCTCAGAGGTGACACGCTTTAACGATGACCTGTGCTTAAAGACCAAGGTGGAGATAAAAAAAGGCAGCCAATGGCTGCCTCGATTCGCGCGAGATGATCTGGACTGATCAAATCAGGCGGAGGCCTTTTTAGTGCCACTTGTACGTGCGAAACGAGCACGGAACTTCTCAACACGACCAGTCTCAACGATACGCGTTTGCGCGCCAGTGTAGAAAGGGTGCGATTCAGAGGTTACGTCGCACTTAAAAAGCGGGTAGGTCTTGCCATCGAGTTCGATGGTTTCACGGCTGTTCAGCGTCGAGCGTGTCACAAACTTGTTACCAGTCTGCAGGTCGACGAACACAACGTCGCGGTATTCTGGATGGATGCCATCTTTCATTGGAAGTCCTTAGGTTTGGGCGGGTCGCCAGCCGAGAGTTTCAGCCACGTATCCTGAGTCAAGCCCACGATTCTACAGGGGATGAGGAAGTTTTGCAACGCGACAATGCTATTCTTCTGTTGAAGATTAGACAAAAAATGTCTTTTTAAACAAAGCCTTGGGAGAATGTGTTGTCTGTGAGGCATGAAATCCCCACTATTTCTGAGAGTGGTGGTGTCCGATACCTCCACTTTGGTACAGAGTGGGTGCAGGGCGCGATGTGGGTAGATAGACCCGCCGAGTTTGTGTTGGAGTACACCGCACAAATGATGGCGTGGCTCGTCTTTCTTGAACCTGCCCGGCAACAAACCTTGGGGCTTTTCGGGTTGGGGGCGGGCTCCATGGTCAGATTCTGCCTTAAACATACCTCTTATCCGTTAACCGTTGTCGAACATAACCCGCTTGTGACCTCGGCTTGTGAGATGTATTTCAAGCTCCCTAGGCCTGCTCGTCTGACGATCGAACATCAGGACGCTGGTAAGTGGGTTGAGTCGAGCAAGAATTGGGGGCTTTGTAGTGCCTTAATGGTGGACATTTATGATGGTGAGGCGCAAGGCCCCGTTCTGGACTCCTTGGTTTTCTACCAAGGTTGCCGTGCTGCGCTGGCAGATATTGGTGTCATGAGCGTAAATTTGTTTGGAGCCCACGCGAGTTTTGCACGCAATATTCGTAATATCAGTCATGCTTTTGATGGCCGAATTTTGACCCTTCCACAAATCGATGCCGGTAATCAAGTTGTGCTTGCGTTCAAGGGGCCGCCTATACAGGTGGGGGTTGAACAATTGCTGGCTCGCGCGGAGTATGTCGAATCAAAGTACGGGCTACCGGCCAAGAAATGGGTGCGCTCGATGATGGGCCGGTTGCAAGACGGCGTTCTGGCGATTTGAATGAGAATGAGTTTGAATTTTCTGGCGCAATACACGGCAAGCTTGATGCTATGTTTGGGGTTCGTGCTTTTTTCGTCAGAAGCTTTTGCGCAAACGAAGTCTTTGGTGATACTGACGCTTGAAGAGAGCGAGGAATCCGATGAGATCCGTGCCGGTATCCGCGAGGTGCTCAGGGCTGCCGGCTTGCAAGAAGGGCGCCAGTACAAAGTGCAGACCGCCAATGCACAAGGGAGTCCTGAAACGGCCTCCAAGCAGGTGCTTGAGCTTATCCGTGGCAAGCCTGATGTCATTCTGGCACTGTCGCAACCCAATGCCCAAGCAGCTGCTGCACATACAACAACCATGCCAATCATTTTTGTGGGTGTGACTGATCCTGTTGAGGCAGGTTTAGTTTCAGGTCTAGGGGCTTCCGGGACCAACATCACCGGCGTCTCCGATGCGCTCGCGCTCAGTCGAAGGGTGCCATTGATCCGGCAAGTAGTGCCTGCGGCTAAACGAGTTGGTGTGATCTACAACGCGACGGATGCCGTCTCGGTGGCTCAGGTGCGTGAGTTTCAAACCCTCTTGGGTGAGGCGGGTTTAGTGATGCTTGAGGCAACGGCAAATCGACCTGTCGATGTGGCGTCAGCAGCCCGCAGCATGGTTGGTAAGGTTGATTTGATTTATACGTTGGCCGATGCGACTGTACTTAAGGCCTACCCCCAGCTAGTAGCGACTGCGAGCCAGACACGGACCCCTTTGCTGGCTTCGGATGTCGCACAAGTTAAACAAGGTGCGGTTGCCGCGGTGGATATTACCGGGCGAGATTTGGGCCTGGCAGCAGGGCGAATGACGTTGCGCGTCTTGCGCGGCGCTAAGCCTGGCGCTATACCCATTGAGGTCATGCAAAAACCGCCGGTTTACTTGAACGCACAGGCGGCGCAGCGGCAAGGAGTTGTTTTGTCTGATGCGCTGTTGAAGAGTGCAAGTCAAGTGTTGAAGTAGTCTTGAGCGTGATAATCTGCAAACAAGATAATCGGCTAGATCCACTCTGGATCACCGCAGTGTAAGGAACGAAAGAAACCATGATTGATTTGGGCGTCAATATTGATCACGTAGCAACCTTGCGTCAGCAGCGACACACTGCTTACCCCGATCCTATCGCGGCCGCGTTGCGCGCCGAGGAGGCCGGTGCTGACTTAATTACGTTACATCTGCGCGAAGATCGCCGTCACATACAAGATGCGGATGTCTTCGCTCTGCGGCCTTTGCTGCGTACGCGCATGAATCTTGAGTGTGCAATCACGCCCGAGATGTTAGCCATCGCGTGCAAAGTTCTGCCGCAGGATGTGTGCCTTGTCCCTGAAAAGCGTACCGAGCTCACCACAGAGGGAGGTCTGGATGTCGTAACGGGGCACGTTGCAGTTAAGGCGGCGGTTGATCAACTGCAGTCAAATGGGATTCGCGTGTCGCTCTTTATTGATCCGGAGCCTGCGCAAATACGAGCAGCCGTTGATGCGGGTGCCAGTGTGATTGAACTCCATACTGGTGCGTATGCTGAAGCCCCCGATGCGGCAGCGATCGAACATGAGTTATCTCGTCTTCGTCAGGCGATTAGCGTTGCAGTCAAGCTCGGGTTGCGTGTAAATGCCGGGCATGGACTGCACCTTGGTAATGTCGATGCGGTGGCAGGCATGCCAGGGCTCGCAGAGTTGAATATTGGTCACGCGATCGTCGCGCAAGCGGTATTCGATGGTTGGGAGCCCACCATCCGTAATTTCAAAGCGCGTATGGTGCAAGCCTATCTGCAGGCCCAACGTGCCGGGTCGGTTCAAGCCTCTCCACGTTAATCAGGAGCCCTTGTGTCTGCGATTGCAGGTATCGGAACGGACTTAGTCAAGATGGCTCGAATTGAGCAGGCCTGGCTAAGACATCCCGAGCGGTTCCCCCAAAAAATACTCGGCGTTGATGAGCTGCGTGTTTTTAAAGCGCGTGCTGCACGCGATCGCTTGCGGGGCGTGCGTTACCTCGCGACACGCTTTGCAGCCAAAGAGGCTTTCTCCAAAGCGGTTGGGCTAGGTATGCGCAGCCCAATGTGGTGGACGCGTATGCAAACGCTCAACGCCGCCGGAGGAAGGCCAGTTGTTGTGTTGGCCGAGCCGTTGGCAAGCTGGTACGCTGAGCGGTTCGGTGCAGCGCATGTCTCATTGACGGATGAGTCCGAATATGGCGCAGCGTACGTTGTTGTTGAATCTCGCAGTTAGTGCGACATCCTCTCTAGATTGATCTTTATTGAAAGGCTATTTTCTGATGACCACCAAACCGATCCAGCGCTCCAATGCCTCAAGCCTTGGCCCTCTAATGATAGACGTACAAGGTTATACGCTGACGGCAGCCGAGAAAAAACGTTTGCAAGATCCCTTGGTCGGGGGCGTTATTCTTTTTGCTCGTAACTATAAAGATCGTGCGCAGCTTACGGCGCTGACGCGTAGCATTCATGCCCTGCGCAGTCCAGCTTTACTGATTGCGGTAGACCATGAGGGTGGTCGAGTGCAGCGCTTTCGTACCGACGGTTTTACGACACTCCCATCAATGCGCAAGCTTGGTGAGCTTTGGATGACGAAGCCTCTTGTTGCGATGCGTAGTGCGACGGATGTTGGATATGTGTTGGCGTCTGAATTACGCGCGTGTGGGGTCGACTTAAGCTTCACTCCCGTGCTGGATCTGGACTATGGCGAAAGTGGGGTGATTGGCGATCGCTCCTTTCATCGTGACCCACGCGTGGTGGCCATGCTTGCCAGAGCACTCGCGCAAGGTTTGTCGTTTGCTGGCATGTCGTCCTGCGGTAAGCATTTCCCAGGACACGGAGCCGTCGCTGCAGATTCGCACCATGAAATCCCTCTCGATCATCGTTCGCTCAAGCAGATTATGGACGAGGACGCAGCACCCTATGATTGGTTGGGCGACCAAGTAATTTCCTCGGTAATGCCAGCACACGTGATTTACACCAAGGTAGATAGCAAGCCAGCAGGGTTCTCTGCGAAATGGATTCAGGAGATTTTGCGCACCAAACTTAATTACGATGGCGTGGTCTTTTCCGATGATCTCACCATGGAAGGCGCTTCTGTCGCTGGAGATATTCTCGCTCGTGCTCAGGCCGCTTTGCAGGCAGGATGCGACATGGCATTAGTGTGTAATCGTCCGGATCTGGCTGATGAGTTAATCAGCCGATTGCGTTGGAAATCGAAAGCGGTTTCTGTTGCGCGCATTCAACGCTTGATGTCTGCCTCGCTTGCGCCCGACTGGAGGTCACTGCAGCGTTTACCCGCCTACCAACAGGCGCTTGCTTCGGTGCGCGCACTCAATGAGCGAAGCTGAATCTAGTACCTTCGATATCAAGGCCTATTTGGCGAAACTGCCGCATTTGCCCGGCGTGTATCGCCACATCGATGCGTCCGACGAGGTACTGTATGTAGGTAAGGCGCGTGATTTAAAGAAGCGTGTGTCGTCGTATTTTCAGAAGACTCCGTCGAGTCCCCGCATTGGCCATATGGTGGCGCGCGTTGTGCGCATTGAAGTCACGGTCACACGCTCAGAGGCTGAGGCGCTGATTCTTGAGAATAATCTGATCAAGACGCTTCGCCCACGCTACAACATTTTGTTTCGCGACGATAAGTCCTACCCCTATCTGATGCTCTCGGGGCATGCGTCCCCACGTATTGCGTATTACCGAGGCTCAACACAAAAGAAGGGCCAGTTTTTTGGACCCTATCCAAATGCGTGGGCGGTGCGCGAGACTATACAAATACTACAAAAAGTATTTCGGTTACGCACCTGTGAGGATACGGTTTTTGCGAATCGCTCCCGTCCCTGCCTATTGCATCAGATTGGTCGCTGCTCTGCGCCGTGCGTCAATGAGATTAGTCCCGCGCGTTACAGCCAAGATGCTGAGCGTGCCGCTCGTTTTTTAGGTGGCGAGACGCAAGAAATTATGGGCGATATTGAGCAGCGTATGCAAGCAGCGTCCGCCGCATTGGAGTTCGAACAGGCCGCCTTGTTGCGAGATCAAATGGGTGCGCTCGCTAAAGTGTTGCATCAGCAAACGATGGAAGACACCGATCATGGCGATACCGATATCATCGCGATTGTGGCTTCAGGAGGACGCGTCTGTGTCAACCTTGCGATGGTGCGTGGTGGCCGTCATTTGGGAGATCGTGCTTTTTTCCCGACGCATACCGACGGAGATTCATTATCCGACGTGCTGGAAGTGTTCATCGCGCAACACTATATCGATCATCCTTTGCCGGCTACGGTCGTTGGTTCCCATGTTTTGCCTGATCCCGCATTGATCGATTTGCTTGCCGAGTCTCGGGCGACAAAGTCGCGCTTTTTAAGTCGGCCGCAAGGTATGCGTCGAGCTTGGTTAGAGCAGGCATTACGCAACGCGGAAATGGCGCTGGCGAATGCCTTGTCGGAATCCGGTGCCCGCAGTGCGCGTACGTTGGCATTGGCGGAAGCGCTGGATCTAGATACCGATCCGATGGCGCTAGAGGCCCTCCATATCGAATGCTTTGATATCAGTCATACTGCAGGGGAGGCCACACAGGCTTCCTGCGTTGTGTACGCCCATCATGCGATGCAGCCCTCGATGTATCGTCGCTATAACATCGCCGGAATCACTCCCGGAGACGACTACGCCGCCATGCGTCAAGTGCTAACCCGAAGATTTGGTAAGGTCGCTGATGGCGAAGCGGTTATGCCAGGCTTAGTGCTGATTGATGGCGGAAAGGGCCAGGTTGAGATCGCCCGTCAGGTTTTTGTCGAGCTTGGCTTGTCGATTGAAGTGCTGGTTGGTGTTGCCAAGGGCGATCACCGTAAGGTCGGTCTCGAGACACTTCTTTTTGCGGATGATAGGGAAGCGTTAGTGCTGGGTGAAACCTCGGCTGCGTTGATGCTGATTGCCCAGATTCGTGACGAGGCGCATCGCTTTGCGATTACGGGCATGCGTGCCAAACGCGCGAAAGCCCGGAACGTCTCGAGACTAGAGGATATCGATGGAATCGGCGCCAAGCGACGCCAGAGATTATTGGCACGTTTTGGTGGCTTTAGCGGGGTGGCGAACGCCAGCATTGAAGATCTTGGTTCTGTCGATGGGATTTCACCTGAATTAGCTGAGCGTATTTACTTTGCCCTGCGTTAGTTGGGTTAGCATAGCGTTATGCCTTTCAATTTACCCATTTTCCTGACTTGGTTGCGTATTGCGATGATCCCGCTCGTCGTGGGATTGTTCTATTTACCTGAGTCTTGGCTAAGCGTTGCTGCCCGCGATACCTGGGCTTGCTTTGCTTTTATTATTGCAGCCTTGACTGATTGGTTCGACGGTTGGTTGGCGCGACGCTGGAATCAGACCTCCGCGTTTGGTGCATTTTTGGATCCCGTCGCAGATAAGTTGATGGTGTCGGCAGCGCTCTTGGCGCTACTTAATCTAGACCGGATCGATGTCATGATCGCCTTGGTGATTATCGGACGCGAGATCACTATTTCAGCGCTGCGTGAGTGGATGGCTCAGTTAGGTGCGAGTGCAAGCGTTGCGGTGCATTGGCTTGGCAAGTTCAAAACGGCAGCGCAAATGATTGCGATTCCGTGTTTGCTTTATCACCGCGATGTCCTTGGGCTTCCTACGGCACGCATCGGTTCGGTTTTAATCTTTATCGCTGCAATTTTGACGGTGTGGTCGATGATGTATTACTTGCGTCGCGCCTGGCCTGTTATCCGCGAAAAGACGCACTAAGTACCTGCGCGCTCACACAAGCGCTACCTCTTCCCCATCTTTTTATTGCCGAGCACTTCGGTCTTGGCTCGGTGCTGGCATCCCCGGAGTTGCTCGCCAAGGGTTGATGTCTAGCCCTCCGCGTCGTGTGTAACGTGCATAGACGGATAGCTCGACAGTGTGGCAACGCTGCATGATGTCCGTAAATATTCTCTCGACACAGTGCTCGTGAAAGCCGCCGTGATCACGAAATGACACAATATATTTCAGAAGACCGCCTAAATCGATTTGGGGTCCAACGTAGTCAATCTGTACGCAAGCCCAGTCAGGCTGATTCGTAATCGGGCAGTTCGACTTGAGTAAACGTGAGTAAACCGACTGCTTGACGGTTTCCGCAGAGGCATTGCGCAACAGGCTTTCGTCCGGTGTGTAACGATCAATCGACAAGTCTTGATCGTCTAGGCAAATTCCAGATGGTTCGACGATACGCTGCTGTGCAAACCCATCCGCCTCTATCAGGCTAAGCTGAACTGGGCTCCCGCACAGAGCAGATAGATCTTTTTCAAGCGTGGCGAGTAGGGTACGGCTTGACTCAAAGCGCGTCTGGTTGATGCTATTTAAGTAGAGCTTGAAGGATTTGGACTCAGCGATGTTCGGGCTGAAGGCATCCACTTGAGCACGCAATAGCGCCACACGAGGCATTCCCTTGGAAGTCAGCCAAGACACCTCATAGGCATTCCAGAGATCCCAGCCGACAAAAGGCAACTTGTTGTCCTGCAATCCTAAGTCCGCACGTCCAACATGTCGGGGAATCGGAAATAAGAGCCCAGAATCGTATTGCGACGGGTAGGCAGTTATTTTGCCCAACGCTAGGGCGTCAGTTGGCTCAATCATAAAAAGTGTCAGAAAAATAAATTTGATTTTACCTACTTGATCTATATCAAGGCGGGTGTCATGCAATAGCCCTACGATGCATACACCATGCCGAAATCCATTTTTTCTATCAATCGCCCTCTAACTGCTAGCGAACTGACCGCTCGCAGGCGGGATCTGGTCCGATTGGGCTTGGCATGGCTTGCCATGATGCAAGTCATGATGTTTGCGTTGCCGGGTTATTTGCGTATCGATGCGGGGCCTAATGACAGCATCGAAGTTCTCGATTGGGCCATTCTGTTGATGAACTGGGCAAGCTTGACGCTTTCTGTCCCAGTGGTACTGTATTCAGCCTGGCCGATCTGGCGCGGCCTACGCCAGGCCGTTCAAGGTCATCGCGTGACGATGGATGTTCCCGTAGCCATCAGCATAGTGGCTGCCTTCATTCCAAGCGCAATTGCGACCGTGCGGGGGGGAGGGGAGGTCTATTTTGATTCGGTGACGATGTTCGTGGCGTTTCTTCTTACAGCCCGCTATTTTGAACATCGTGCTCGGCAGTCACTGGATGTCGGTGCCTTAGGTCGAGCCTTACAAGAACTCAGCGAGCCCTTGCGCGCGCAGTCCGACCGCGTGGCAACGGTATTTGTCCTGACACAAATGGTGTTTGCTTTTGTCATTGCCGGCGTGTGGTGGATGACACAGCCTGAGAACGCGTTAGATGTGTTGGTGGCATTGCTGGTGATGAGTTGCCCCTGCGCCTTGTCGCTGGCAATACCCATCTCCTTAGCAGCTACGCATGCAAGCTTGGCGGCATATCCCGACATGACGGATGCAGAGCGGAAAGAGCTCTTTGCTCGTACGACAGTCATCGCAAAGCAAAACCTCTTTGGTGCGCTTGGCTGGCATGTGTTGACAATGCCTTTGGCCGCGGCCGGCTTGGTAACTCCTTGGTTAGCCGCGCTCTTGATGTTCGTGTCCTCGATGGCTGTGATCCTCAACGCTTGGCGTCTTTATCGCTTACCAGAGCGTTTGGCGCACGCGAGGCATCGTGCAGTGTCCTCCCCGCAGGCTACCGCATAGGTCTCAACTGAAAATGGAAATCCTTTATCTCCTGCTGCCCCTGTCGCTCTTTGTGATCGCACTCATTGGCGGCGTGTTGTGGTGGGCCGTGTTTTCTGGTCAATACGATGACCCTGATGCGGCAAGTTTGTCGATTTTGCGCGACAACGATTCAACATCAGTACAAACAAGACACTTATCTCCTTGAGGCTTGATCCAAATCAAAGCTTTAGTTGGTTCTCTTGGGCATGATTCAGTTACGAAGAAAGTTTTCTTAAGGAACGCAGAAAATGGCTAGCTTAAGTGCGACGAAGGCAGAGACCTTCAATTACGGCGTGGTGAGGCAGTTTGCAATCATGACCGTTGTGTGGGGCATCGTCGGCATGCTCGTGGGTGTCATCATCGCTGCCCAGCTCTTGTGGCCGCAACTTAATTTTGATATCGCCTGGTTGACATACGGACGCCTCAGGCCTCTGCATACCAACGCTGTTATTTTTGCGTTTGGTGGAAGTGCGCTCTTTGCCGCTTCCTACTATGTTGTGCAACGCACCTGCCAAGCGCGTCTGTTCTGTGGGCCACTTGCCGCGTTCACGTTCTGGGGCTGGCAGCTTGTTATCGTGGGGGCAGCAATCACGTTGCCTTTAGGCATTACAACGTCAAAGGAATATGCCGAGCTAGAGTGGCCGATCGATATTCTCATTACTCTGGTCTGGGTTGCTTATGCCATTGTGTTCTTCGGCACAATCATTAAACGCAAAGCAAAACATATCTATGTAGCGAACTGGTTTTTTGGTTCGTACATTCTGACCATTGCAGTGTTGCATGTGGTGAACAATATCGAGCTCCCAGTATCGATGTGGAAGTCGTACTCTGCATATGCTGGGGTGCAAGATGCGATGGTGCAGTGGTGGTACGGCCACAACGCGGTTGGGTTCTTCCTGACGACCAGCTTTCTTGGAATGATGTATTACTTCATTCCAAAGCAGGCGCAGCGACCCATTTATTCCTATCGCCTCTCAATCGTTCACTTCTGGGCCTTGGCCTTTACCTACATGTGGGCAGGCCCGCACCACTTACTCTATACGTCCTTGCCTGACTGGACTCAATCTCTTGGCATGGTGTTTTCGCTGATTTTGCTGGCCCCTTCATGGGGTGGGATGATCAACGGAATCATGACTCTGTCCGGTGCTTGGTATAAGTTGCGGACGGATCCGATCCTGAAGTTTATGGTTGTCTCATTATCGTTCTACGGCATGTCAACCTTCGAAGGTTCGATGATGTCCATCCGTACGGTTAACGCACTTTCGCACTACACAGACTGGACGGTGGGTCACGTGCACTCTGGAGCGCTCGGCTGGGTGGCGATGATTACGTTTGGTATGTTGTATTACCTCATTCCTAGGCTGTGGGGTCGCGAAAAAATGTACAGCACAAAGTTAATCGAGGTTCACTTCTGGATCGCGACAATCGGTGTGGTGCTCTATATCGCATCGATGTGGATTGCAGGCGTCATGCAAGGTTTGATGTGGCGTGCCACGGAGCCTGATGGCTCGTTGACCTACAGTTTTGTTGAGTCCGTGAAGTCAACCTTCCCGTTTTACGCAATTCGTTTGGCGGGTGGTGCGCTGTATCTGTCCGGCATGCTCTTAATGGCCTACAACGTCTTTAAGACCGTTGTCGGTGAGAAGGCAGTGAATCCGGAAATTCCAGCGGATAGCGCGGCCATACGCCCCACGTTGGCAACTGCGCCAGCTAGCGCCTAAGGAGACACACATGGCTCAAGAAAATCATGGCTTTTTTTCACACCAGACGCTTGAAAAGAATATTGGCTGGATGATTATTTGCAGTATTTTGGTCGTTCTGTTTGCTGGCTTAGTGCAAATTGTTCCGCTGTTCTTCCAACATTCAACGACCAAGCCCGCTGCAGGTGTCGAACCCTATGACGCGTTGCGTCTGATGGGGCGAGACCTCTACATCCGCGAGGGTTGTGTTGGCTGCCATTCACAGCAGATTCGGATGTTGCGTGCCGAAGTTCAACGCTATGGCCCATATTCACTGGCGAGCGAATCCGTCTACGAGCGCCCATTTTTGTGGGGCTCAAAGCGCACCGGACCAGACCTGACCCGTGTCGGCGAGCGTTACTCGGATGACTGGCATCGCATTCACCTGCGTAACCCACGGGTGGTGGTGCCTGAGTCCAACATGCCTGGATATCCGTGGTTGGCTCAACAGCCACTTAAAGCCGACGACATAGCCGATCGTATGCGCACCTTGCGTACCCTAGGTGTCCCTTACACCGATGCACAAATCGCTGCGGCGCCTGATGCACTCAAGGGCAAGACAGAAGAGGATGCCATGGTGGCGTACTTGCAGGGACTCGGCACAGGTGCGCGCAAAGCTGCTCAGGCCGCACAGGCTGGGGCTAAGCCAGCACAAGGAGTGAAATGATGGTTGCCGTACTCAACGCAATTTCAACCGTCCTTGCAATGGCAACATTTTTTGGAATCATTTTGTGGGCGTTTTCAAAAGGGCGTCGGCAAGCAAACCATGAGGCGGCCATGCTGCCTTTCGCGTTGCCCGATGAAGGGGCCAAGTCAGATACTGAGGACGGACGGTCATGAGCGATTTTGTTAGCGGTTTTTGGGGATACTACATCGCAGCCGTTGTGCTGCTCGGAATCGCCTGGTGTTTATGGTTGCTGTTTTCACAACGCAAATGGCTTGGTGCCCGCACAGTCGTTGTAGAAGATACGGGGCATGTCTGGGATGGTGATTTACGCGAGCTTAATAACCCTGTCCCTCGCTGGTGGACCATTATGTATGTCCTCATGTGCGTGTTTGGTCTGGGTTACCTAGTCTTATATCCAGGTCTAGGTGCGTTCAATGGCAGTTTGGGCTACACCTCTGCACAAGAGGTTCGGCAGGATCAGGCGGAACTGGATGCTCAGGTTAAACCTGTTTATGAAAAATTCGCGAAGATGGATATTCCAGCGATTGCGGCTGATGTTGAAGCGCGTGTCATTGGGCAGCGTCTGTTTTTGAATAATTGCGCGCAATGTCATGGTTCAGATGCGAAGGGTGCGACTAGCTTTCCAAATTTGGTTGAAGGCGATTCGTTGTACGGTCGAACACCCGAAGTATTACAGGCCTCAATTACCAACGGTCGTAATGGCGTGATGCCTGGTTTTAAAGAATCAGTCGATGGTCGTACGGCAGGTGACATCGCCCAATACGTTCGTTCACTGTCTGGCCTTGCGCACGATCAGATCCGTGTCATTCGCGGCAAGCGCGAATATCTCAATAACTGTGTCGCATGCCATGGCGCAGATGGGAAGGGCAATAAAGCCTTAGGCGCGCCTAACCTAACAGATGATGTCTGGCTATACGGCAGTTCTGAGGCCACGATTGTGCATAGCATCCTTAACGGACGTAATAACCGTATGCCCGCACAAGAGCATTTGTTGACCCCAGAGCAAATCCGTTTGCTGACCGCTTGGGTTTGGGGTCTCTCAGGTGGACGGGATGTGACAGGTTCCGCCGCCATGAACACCGCCGCGTCGAAGTGAGGTTCAAGCGTGTCGATTGATCCAAAAGTCAGTAGTGCCGACGCGGCCGTTGTTGAGCCACTAGCCTGGCGGCCGCTAGGCGCAGCGGATCGTATCGACGGTGCGGATACAGTTGAACACACACTTATAGACGTACGACAAAAAATCTATGCCCGATCAGTCATTGGTTTTTTTGCGCGTTGGCGTATCGCGTTAGTGGTACTTACCCAGGCGCTGTTTTACGGTTTGCCGTGGGTCAATTGGAATGATCGACAGGCAGTGTTGTTTGATCTGGGTGCGCGTAAGTTTTATATCTTCGGTATGGTGCTTTGGCCGCAAGATGTGATTTATCTGACGCTTTTACTCATCATTTCTGCACTGGGTCTCTTCCTCTTCACGGCTGTTGCAGGCCGGCTATTCTGCGGCTATGCCTGTCCGCAGACGGTTTATACCGAAATTTTTATGTGGATCGAGCGTCGTATAGAAGGGGATCGCATCAAGCGTATTCGGCTTGATGAGTCGCCGTTGTCGCTACACAAGGTGCGCGTTAAAGCGACCAAGCATCTGCTGTGGTTGGCTGTGGCTGTGTGGACTGGCTTCTCGTTTATTGGCTACTTTGCGCCGATTCGCGGTCTGATGACTGATTTGATGGCCTTTGCGCTTGGGCCTTGGCAATGGTTTTGGTTGTTGTTCTATAGCTTTGCCACTTGGGGTAATGCGGGATTTTTGCGCGAACAAGTTTGCAAGTACATGTGTCCCTATGCTCGATTTCAGAGCGTCATGGTTGATCGAGACACGTTAGTTGTCACCTACGACAAGGAGCGAGGCGACCCGCGTGGCGCGCGCTCCAAGAAAGCCGACTACAAAGCGCAGGGCTTAGGTGATTGCGTTGACTGTAGTATTTGCGTGCAGGTCTGTCCGACTGGGATTGATATACGTGACGGTCTGCAGTACATGTGTATCGGTTGCGGAGCCTGCGTCGATGCCTGTCATGAGGTGATGAATAAGCTGGAGTACCCAACTGGGCTCATTCGATACACTTCTGAGCGCGCTTTGCAAGAAAAGCTCAAGACCAAAGATGTTCGACGTCATGTCTTGCGTCCTCGGGTATTTATTTATTCAGTTTTAATGTTGGTTCTCGTGTCGGTATTTATTGGTGCACTTGCGACGCGCACAACACTTAGAGTCGATGTCATTCGTGATCGGGGCATGCTAGGTCGAGAGGTTGCAGGTGGTTTGATTGAAAACGTATATCGTTTGCAAATGCTCAATGCCTCTGAGGACTCTCTGCATTTGGCGCTCAGTGTTGAAGGTGCCCCAGGCTTGACATTGAAAATTGTCGATGGGGCTATGTCAAGTACAGCGCTGGAAATGGCGAGCGCCTCGAACCGTATTGTTGCTGTCGTGGTCAGAGCGCCTGCGGGAAGTATGACGCCGGGTCCCCATCCGATCACATTTGTTACAAAATCTACAACCCCTGAGGGGAAACTCTTGACTGAAATTCGTGAAAAATCGAGTTTTATTGTCCCAAACTAAGGAATGATCATGCAACAAGCGACCAATGGAGTGACCTTGGTTTCAACGCAGCCTCCGCCTACACCTTGGTGGCGTGAGCGCTGGACGTGGCTGCTGATGGCTGGGCCCGCACTGGCGATTGTTGGCTGTGTCATCACAATCACGTTAGCATTTTCAAACTTTGCTGATCAAGCCATTGCTGATGGTGGGTTAAAGCGTGGGCTCGTTGTTGAGCAACATTCCGGCACTCAGCCGACAACGCAAGCCCGTTAACCGGAGACTGCCATGAAATGGCGAGTGCTAATGTGGATTTTATGGCCATCATTCCTGATGGCAGGTGTAGCGAGTGCAGTGGTCTTTGCACTCGTTGATCCCTTGGACGTCGCGATTTTTGGTTATATCCGACTAGACCGTGATTTTTTATACGCCGCTGGTTTTTTCTTTTTTTGGTTTGTCGCTGCCGGCGCCAGTGCGTTAACGCTGTTTATGGCTCCGCTCAGCGACTCTGACTAGGCTTACGCTCAGTGGCGCTCGCCGGCTAGCATTCTGACTGCCGTATAGGTCATCACGTCCACATTGTTTTGATTTTTGACATCCACACGAGACGTCACGACAGCCCGGTTGTTTTTTGAGGTGGGACGGATCCCAGTGACCTCTACCTCCGCCCAAACCGTGTCTCCTGCGATCACTGGGTGCAAGATTTTTTTGTGTACCTCGAGCAGCGCTAGGCCGGTTCCTTGCACCATTCCTTGCATCAAGAGGCCTTCAATCAGGCCGTAGGTCAGCCCACCAGGTACTGGCCGGCCTTTCATTGCGCCGTGGGAGAAGGTCGTGTCGATAAAAATAGTCTCGAGCATTCCCGTGACACTAATGAAATTCACAATATCCGTCTCGGTGATGGTGCGGCGGTAGGTTCTAAATCTTTGTCCGACGGCCAATTCTTGCCAGATATATCCCGCGCCTAATAGCTTAGTCTCACTCATGTCTTTATCCTTAGTGATTGGCCCCGGAGCACTCAAACCCATACAATCAGAGCTTGAATCGAGGTCTCTGTATTCCTAGTATATTGCGGCCAGATAACCGAGGCATACTCGGCTGAATTTCCCTTATTTCCGGACACGTACGAATATGCTTACCGCATTAGAGTTCACCCAGGTTCCCGAACAAGAGCGTGCTTTTCGCACCGAAGTTCGCGCCTTTTTAAAGAAAGAAATGCAGGATGTGCCTGCGCACATTAAATCCCGCTCTTGGATGGGTACCGATGACAACTTTAGTCGGCGGCTTGCAGCCAAAGGATGGCTTGGCCTGACGATTCCCGCTGAGTATGGCGGGTCGGGCAAAGGGTTTTTCTCACGGTTCGTGTTGTCTGAAGAGTTGTTGGCGTCTGGCGCGCCTGTCGCGTCGCATTGGATCGCTGACAGGCAAAGTGGGCCTTTGATTTTGCGTTACGGGACTGATACGCAAAAAGCCTTTTATATTCCTCGCATCTGCCGCGGAGAAGCGTTTTTCTGTATTGGAATGAGCGAGCCGAGTTCTGGCTCTGATTTGGCGAGCATTCGCACGCGCGCTACGCCAATGGATGATGGTTGGTTGCTTAACGGCAGCAAGATCTGGACGACCAACGCCCACGGCTGCGATTACATGATTGCTTTGGTGCGGACATCGGGTGAGACCACTGACCGACAAAAAGGACTTTCTCAGGTCATCATTGATCTGAAGCTGCCTGGTGTCACGATACGGCCGATTGTCGATATGGCCGGAGACGCGCATTTTTCAGAAGTGTTCTTTGATAACGTCAAGCTCGGTCCAGACGCCTTAGTCGGTACGCAGGGGCAGGGATGGGAGCAGGTCAATGCTGAGCTCGCATTTGAGCGCAGTGGTCCTGAACGTATTTACTCGAGCATTGCTTTGCTTGATTGCTGGCTCGAACAAGTGCGCGCACAAAAAATTACCGACACAGAGACACAAGCCCTCGTTGGTGCGCTCGCTGCCGAAATGTCTGTGCTGCGCGCACTGTCGTTGGCTGTGACGCAAAAATTGGTCGAAGGCGAAAGCCCTGCGATCGACGCTTCAGTTGTTAAAGATTACGGTACAGATTTTGAGCAGCGGTTGATTCGTCAAATCGCGAATTGGTTGGGGGCTCGGCCAGACTTTGTTGCATCCGGCGATTTGCTGCGTACCTTAGGCTATCTTGAACAGATGGGTGCGACCTTTTCTCTGCGCGGTGGTACGCGCGAAATTCTGCGGGGAATCATTGCCCGCGGTCTCGGCTTACGGTGATCCTCATGCAAAACTCATTTTATGAATCAGCTGATCGTTTCTTCTCCCAAGAGTGCAGCGGAAGTGTGATCCGTAGTGTCGAGCAGGGTAGTGCGGATCGTGCTGCCTTATGGGAAACAATGCTGTCTGCAGGTTTCGCTGATGCACTCGTTCCTGAGAGCGCGGAGGGTGCCGGTTTAGCCTTGGTTGACATCTGGCCTATCGTTTTTTGTATGGGCCGTCACGCAGTGCCGCTGCCATACGCCCACACGTTGTTTGCACGCGCTTGGTTGAACCAAGCTGCCAAGCCCATACCTGAGGGCACGATTACTTTTGCCCCCTATCAGGTTCAGCTTTCAGCTGGTGGACTGACTGCACGTGCAGTCAGTTTTGGCTTCACAGCGGATTGGGTCCTGGTGCAGCACGACGATAACGTCTGGCTTTGTCCCACTGCTAAAGCTGAAGTCGTTCGTTCTGGTGGCTATGGCTCGCTCGATGCAGACTTGACTTGGTCCACCGAAGTGTTGAAGGAGGCGCACTTGGGGCGCTGGAACACGCCGCAGTTTGAACATGCGCTCGCCTTAACGCTTGCCGTACTGATTGCAGGCGGAACAGACCGCGTCTTTGAGATGTCGCTGAGCCATGCGAATCAGCGTGAGCAATTTGGCAAACCGATTGGACGCTTCCAGGCCTTACAACAACAGATTAGTGAGATGGCCGAGCTCGTGTTCGGTGCGCGCATGGCAGCCGAAATGGCGTGTCGCAGCCAGTCTTGGGCGCCAATTCCTATGCTTGCCGCGCTCGCGAAAGCACATACCAGTCAGTCGGTGGGCAAGATTGTTGCTGTGTCGCATGCCGTGCATGGGGCAATTGGCGTCACGCATGAGTACGACTTACAACTCTATACGCGTCGTCTGAATGAGTGGTCACGCGCCGGAGGTGGGGCAGCCTATTGGTCTCAGCAACTTGGCAAAGCAATCTTGAATTCCGAGCAAACGACGCTGGACTTCTGTCGGACCGAGCTGTTTCTGGAGGACGTGCGTGCCTAGCAGGGCTTACCGACTAGCTCGTTAAGCGCAGCCATGTCGGTAATCTTGATGTCACGTTGATTCACGATGATCACGCCTTCTCGGGCGAATCTTGAAAACAGACGGCTCACTGTCTCGAGTGTCAGCCCGAGATAGTTGCCGAGCTCTTCACGACTCATGCGCATCACGAACTCACTAGACGAATAGCCTAGCGCGGTGAGGCGTTGAGAGAGGTTCAGCAAAAAAGCCGCTAGCCGCTGCTCAGAGCGCATCGATCCCAAGGCCAACAGCACTTGGTGCGAGCGGGCGATTTCTCGGCTCATTAGGCGTCGCACCTGATGCTGCAAAGAAGGCACGTAACGAGAGATTTCGTCGATATCCTGAAGTTTCACTACGCATACTTCAGAGTCTTCCATGGCGATGGCGGTTGAGCTGTGAACGCCCTCAATCATGCCATCGAGTCCGACGATCTCGCCTGGCAAGAAAAAACCGGTTATTTGGTGTGTTCCGTTGGCTTCATCGAGCTGGGACTTGATCGAACCCGTACGCAAACCAAATAGAGCATCCAGCTTCTCGCCGTGTTGGTAAAGCGCTTGACCTTTTTCTAGCCGGATGCGGTCTTTGACTAGGTCGTCGAGCTTGGCAACCTCGGTGGCGGGCATTCCAACAGGTAAACACACGCTGCCCATCATGCAGGTAGAGCAGTGCGTCGCTTCAGCCGAGACCGGAATGTGTTTAAGCATATCTTTTAAGCATCTTGTGGCAAAGGTTATTCCACTAAGTTGAGCTTCATTGTATTCCTATTGATCTGGATCAAGTAGATTCTATCGCTCAAAGACTAAGCTTTTGTGAGTTGCTTGTCATTTAAGTAAAAGACCATTGAAAAGTGGCACATTGCCCGCATCTTGTAAAGATCAAATCTTGGCCACAAGCCACACCTCGTTAGGAGCACCACCATGCGTTTTGACAAACTGACTACTAAGTTTCAGCAGGCCCTCGCCGATGCGCAAAGTTTGGCCGCGCGTCAGGAACATCCTTATATCGAACCGGCCCACGTGCTGTCCGCCTTGCTGGCAGATAGCGAGAGCGGGGCGGCAAGTCTGCTCGCCCGTGCCGGCGTTGCAATTAATAAGCTGCAGGCAAGCCTGGCAGCAACGCTTAAAGCCTTACCTCAAGTTAAGGGCGGCGATGACAACATTCAAGTCAGCCGCGACTTGCAGGCCGTATTCACGCGTGTAGATAAAGAGGCTTCGAAGCGCGGTGATACCTACATCCCTAGCGAACTGTTCCTTCTGGCCTTAGCAGATGACAAGGGCGAGGTTGGACGTGCACTCAAAGAGGCCGGTTTGCAGCGTAAGGCTCTTGAAGCCGCCATTGACGCGGTGCGTGGCGGCGAGGCTGTCAAAGACCAAGAGGGTGAATCAAATCGTGAAGCGTTGGCGAAGTACACGATGGATTTGACTGAGCGTGCCCGACAGGGAAAGCTTGATCCAGTGATTGGTCGCGATGACGAGATTCGACGCGCGATTCAGATCCTTCAGCGTCGCACCAAAAACAATCCCGTATTGATTGGTGAGCCCGGTGTCGGTAAGACCGCCATCGTCGAGGGATTAGCGCAGCGTATCGTCAATGACGAGGTACCTGAGAGCCTTCGGGGTAAGCGTGTGCTTTCCCTTGATTTGGCAAGCCTGCTCGCGGGCGCGAAGTTCCGGGGTGAATTCGAGGAGCGCTTAAAGGCTGTTCTCAAAGAGCTGTCGCAGGATGACGGCAGCAGCATCATTTTTATCGATGAAATCCACACAATGGTGGGGGCTGGTAAAGCTGAGGGTGCGATGGATGCAGGCAATATGCTCAAGCCGGCGTTGGCGCGCGGCGAATTGCATTGCATTGGCGCGACCACGCTTGATGAGTACCGCAAGTACATTGAGAAAGATGCAGCGCTTGAGCGTCGCTTCCAGAAAGTCATTGTGGACGAGCCCAATGTGGAGTCGACGATTGCCATCTTGCGTGGTTTGCAGGAGCGTTATGAGTTGCATCACGGGGTTGAGATTACAGACCCTGCGATTGTGGCGGCTGCAGAGTTATCGCATCGCTACATCACCGACCGCTTTTTGCCAGATAAGGCCATCGACTTAATTGACGAAGCGGCTGCGCGTATCCGGATGGAAATCGACTCCAAGCCTGAAGTCATGGATCGACTTGATCGGCGCATCATTCAATTGAAGATTGAACGTGAAGCCGTTAAAAAAGAGACCGACGAAGGCTCGATGCGTCGCCTGCAAATTATCGAGGAAGAACTCGAGAAGTTGCAACGTGAGTACAACGATTTTGAAGTGATCTGGAAGAGCGAGAAGGCTGCTGTTCAAGGGACGCAATCGATCAAAGAAGAGATCGAACGCGCACGCGCCGAAATGGCTGAACTGCAACGCAAGGGTCAGTTCGATAAGCTTGCTGAAATTCAATATGGCAAATTGCCAGAGTTAGAGACGCGTCTGAAAGCGGCCGAGGGCGCAGGTGCGACAGCAGGTGCTGCAGACAAGCCACGTCTGTTGCGCACCCAAGTTGGTGCGGAAGAGATTGCAGAAGTTGTTTCGCGTGCAACAGGGATTCCTGTGTCAAAAATGATGCAAGGCGAGCGTGACAAGCTTTTGCAAATGGAGGATCGCTTGCACCAGCGCGTCATTGGGCAAGATGAGGCTGTTGGGCTGGTTGCAGACGCAATCCGACGTTCGCGCGCCGGACTGTCCGACGCGTCACGTCCTTACGGTTCGTTCCTGTTTCTTGGCCCAACCGGTGTGGGTAAGACAGAACTTACTCGTGCCCTTGCAGACTTCTTATTCGATTCGGATGAGCACTTGATTCGCATCGATATGAGCGAGTTCATGGAAAAGCACTCGGTTGCGCGTTTGATCGGTGCACCTCCAGGATATGTTGGTTACGAAGAGGGCGGCTATCTTACCGAGGCTGTGCGTCGCAAGCCCTATAGTGTTGTCTTGCTTGATGAAGTTGAAAAAGCTCACCCTGATGTCTTCAACGTGTTGTTGCAAGTTCTCGACGATGGTCGTCTGACCGACGGGCAAGGGCGCACGGTGGATTTTCGCAATACGGTCATCGTGATGACGTCGAACCTCGGTTCGCAGCATATTCAAGCGATGGTGGGCAAGCCTTACGAGGCGATCAAAGCTGTGGTCTGGGATGATTTAAAAAATCACTTCCGACCAGAGTTTTTGAATCGTATCGATGAGGTGGTCGTGTTTCACGCCTTGGATAGCGCACATATCGAGAAGATCGCGGGTGTTCAGATCCAACGCTTGGCTAAGCGCATGTTGCAGCAGGAGATGATTTTAGAAGTCTCGGCTGCGGCACAGGCTGAATTGGCACGCACTGGGTTCGATCCGGTTTTTGGTGCAAGACCACTCAAGCGTGCGATCCAGCAGCAACTCGAGAATCCGATTGCGAAACTGATTCTTCAAGGCAAGTTTGGACCACGCGATGTCGTGCCTGTAGACTGGCAAGATGGAAAGTTCGTTTTCGAACGAACTCTCCAGTAAGTCAGACAGGCGCTACAGTCTGGTCTACCCTGAAACATCTGGCGCTGTGATCTTCAGTGAGCCAGATCGTTTCAGGTAGTGCTTTGCGACAATCGTCCGTCGCCAAGCTGCAGCGGTCTGCAAAGACGCAGCCCGGTGGCAGGTTGCTCAAGTCGGGTGGAGAGCCGGGAATAGTCTCGAGGCGGGTTCCCTTCTTCACCGAACCATGGGCCAAGCTTTTCAGCAAAGCACGGGTGTAGGGATGGCGAGGTGAGCGCATGAGGGTTCGGGTTGTGCCTTGCTCGACAATCCGTCCGGCATACATCACAGCAATGCGGTCTGCTACCTCAACGGCCGCACCGATATCGTGCGTAACAAACACAACAGACAGACCAAGCTCGCGCTGCAGCTCACGCAACAAGAGCAGAATTTGAATCTGTACGGTTGCGTCCAGAGCGGTCGTAGGCTCATCTGCAAGAAGCAGTTGTGGTTGACTGGCGAGCGCCAGAGAAATCATCGCTCGTTGGCGCATACCACCCGACATTTCATGGGGGTAGGCGTCGAGTCTTCGCTCAGGGCTAGGAATACGGACGCGCTCGAACAAAGATAGTGCTCGCGCACGCGCCTGTTCTTTACTGATGTCCTCGTGTCGAAGGATCGCTTCGATGATTTGCTCACCTACCGTATAAACCGGATCTAGTGCCAGTAGGGGTTCTTGAAAAATCATGGAGGCAACTTTGCCCCGAAAATCTGACAGATCAGAGTTCGAGAGTTGCACAACATCCTGATCACCGACCAAAATTTGTCCCTCGAGCTTTGAACGCGAGGGGTTGTGCAGACGCAAAATTGAGCGCAGCGTGACGCTTTTGCCTGAGCCAGATTCTCCGATCAGTGCAACCACTTCGCCGCGCTTAACCTTTAAGTTAACGCCAGAGACGGCGCGTACAGGTTTACGCCCTCCGGTAAACGTTACGGTGAGGTCTCGAATATCAACAAATGTCTTGTCGTCGCTCATGCGACCTCCTGCTGAGCGCTTGGCGCCTCTGTGTGCCCACTTCCTGCAACGTGCATGAGGCAAGCCACGCCATGCCCAGCCTTATCCGA
>JACCDW010211548.1_pt1 | contig 29174 bp, 26 predicted proteins | sample 7449781 | NCBI WGS metagenome assembly JACCDW01 (sample SAMN15323449, study PRJNA562643) | freshwater metagenome | isolation source: river surface water | place: USA:Blue River Watershed | collected 2017-08-18
AGACGATAATGTGGAATTGCCATCGTTATCAAAAGACCAGTCTATGCTAAAACTCCCAGTGATGGTGTAGTTGAATGAACTCCCAGACATGCAATCCAAAACATCTGTTTGAGTTGAATTTAAAAGATTCTCGCCATTCATGGTAAGTGCAGTAGCTTTCCAATCACCAACGACTCTTGATTTTTTTGAACGTAAACTGATGCCAGGTCCTTCTTCGTACTTGGAACAGCCTGTGAATGTGATGATGCCTACTGTCAGTAGGATGAACCCTAAGGTTAGTTTGAATTGTTTCATTTTTTAATTTATTTATTTCTGTTGTTTTAAAAGTTTACTTCTTTTCCAATGTCATTTTATCAACGCTGTTGCCATAATCTAGCTCTAGCTTCATTTCCTTTTCTCTTAATTCGATTATTTTCCAATTTTCTGTGGTGCCATCAGAGTAAGTGATTTTTATCTCTTCTTTATCAGAAGCAAATTCCCATTTTCCAGAGTAAGATTCAGATCCGGAATTGGTTATATAAACAGGAGTGCAATTGATATAAGATGAGTTGAAATCAAGCATAGATACGCTTACATCTACTTTGGACTGCATTCCTCCATCCTTGTCGAATGTGATGTTGTAATCATTAATTGTACTTGTTGTATTGTAGTCCATAATATCTCCACTCAAACAATCTAGATAATCACTTTCCACATAGTTAAAGAGACTTACGCCATCTTCTGTTAAAGCGGTTACTTTCCAGTCGCCAACAACTCTTGATTTTTTTGAACGTAAACTGATGCCAGGTCCTTCTTCGTACTTGGAACAGCCTGTGAATGTGATGATGCCTACTGTCAGTAGGACGAACCCTAAGGTCATTTTGATTTGTTTCATATGGGTGGATTTTAAATTATTTCGTTTTGATTTTTATCTCTTCTCTAAATACATGTGCTGACTTGTCCCTCCATCCAAGATGAGGTGCATGTTTGTAGGGGTTAGAGATTCAATATTCCATTTGCCCTGAACTTCGTTGACTATCAATTTAATTTGACTCTCGTTGTAATTAAACGACCAAGTGCCTGATTCGCCGCCATCGGTTTCGAAATCAACATAGGTAGCAACGCAATTGACATTGGAAGCATTCATGTCAAAATTATGCTCAAAGATGTGATATTGAGAACTCCAATTTTGATTGGAACTGAAATTCCAATAATAGGGATCCATGGCATAGGTGATTGTATAGGGAATGGTCTCTCCATTGTCACAATCATATGTGCCGTTTTCTTCCATGTGCAGTTGATCAATCCCTGAAAGGGTGAAAGTGACAATTTCCCATTTTCCCTGCAGCATCTCGGCTTTTGTTTGTGCAGAGTTAGATGTATTGTCTTTTTTACATCCTGATATGCCCAAGATGAAGGCCGCCATAAGCAGCACTGACCCGAAGGTCATGATTTGTTTTTTCATGAAAAAATAATTAGGTGGGTATTATTTTTTATGCAATGTAATACAAAATATCGAAAAACCAAATGGTGGTATTTCTTACAACTCGACAATCCCTACTCGGTCACCAACAGTAACTGCTGATCTGAAGCGCGAATCATTGGCAACTTTGCGCCAACATTCTTCCATGTCCTTGGAAAAATTGATATCATCCAAAATGACAATGGTTCCAGGCTTACTGTATTTCAATACAATTTCCAATTGAGGCAGTACAAATTCTTGGGTGTGAATGGCATCGATAAAGGCAACGTCAATGTGTTGGTCTTGGGGCAATACTTTTTCGATGTTTTCTTCAAAAGTACCGATGGTCAACTGATAGGGATGTCCAATTTGTTTCAAATTCTCATTGGCCAATTTCGCCCAGACATCATTGGGGTCAAAGGTCAAGAGCTGTCCGAAATTATTGGCTTTTAATCCAGCCAAAAAATACATGCCAGAAACGCCAAATGCTGTTCCGAATTCAATGACGTTTTCGGCGCGTTTTCGTTGAACCAAATGAGTGAATAGGTTGCCCATTGTGGGTTGGGTTCTCACTTGGTTGGAACTTCGCGTGGATTTTGTTGCTCCTTTGTATCCATCCCACAATGGTTGCTCACCTTGTTCATTGGTAATGATGGCACGCTTTTCAATTAGGCTAGCTAATTTTCCTATCGGAGGCTTTACAAAATCACTTCCGAAGTTTTGGGCCAACCATGAGCGGTCGTCACGTTGGATCCATTGCAAAGGAATCTTCCGTCCGATGTAATTGATATAATAAGGGCGGAGGATTTTTTTAATGGCATTCAACATGACTTCAATAATTAAAATTCTGCATTCAAAGGTGTGCGTGGGAAAGGTATAACATCGCGGATATTGCTCATCCCGGTCGCGTACATGACCATCCGTTCAAAGCCCAATCCAAATCCAGCATGTGGACATGTACCGAATTTTCTGGTTTCCAAATACCACCAAATGTGGTCTTCGGGGATATTGAACTGCGCACATTTTTCTTTCAAAACGTCATAACGTTCTTCACGTTGTGAACCGCCAATGATTTCTCCGATTCCAGGAACCAAAATATCCATTGCGGCTACGGTTTTTCCATCTTCATTCATGCGCATGTAAAATGCTTTGATGGCAGCTGGATATCCAGTAATGATCACGGGCTTTTGGAAATGCTTCTCTACCAAGTATCGCTCATGCTCGCTTTGCAAATCAATGCCCCATGAAACGTCGTATTTGAATTTCTTTTTCTTGTAATGGTTGGAGTTCATCAAAATGTCGATGGCCTCGGTATAGGTTATTCTTTCAAATGGATTTTCGACAACAAACTTCAATCGGTCAATCAAAGGCATGGTTTGTCTTTCGTCTATCGGCTTTGTTTTGTCTTCTTGTGCTTCGCGATCTTGTAAGAAAGTCAGATCTTCTATCGCATTGTCAAGGGCATATTTCAAGCAATATTTCAAAAAGGCTTCTGCCAAATCCATATTGTCGACAATGTCATTAAATGCAACTTCAGGCTCGATCATCCAAAACTCCGCCAAGTGACGTGAAGTGTTGGAATTTTCAGCACGGAAAGTTGGTCCAAACGTATATACTTTACCCAAAGCCAATGCAGCGAGCTCGGCTTCCAATTGACCAGAAACAGTAAGGTTTGATGATTTTCCAAAGAAATCTTGACCATGGTCGATCTGACCATTTTCATCTTTGGGAATATTGTTCAAATCCAAGGTGGTTACCTTGAACATTTCACCAGCTCCTTCGGCATCACTACCTGTGATAATGGGGGAGTGGAGGTAAAAGAATCCGCGCTCGTTAAAGAATTGGTGCACCGCAAAAGCCAAGTGATGACGTAAGCGGAATACAGCGCCGAACGTATTTGTTCTAAAACGCAAATGAGCTTTTTCTCGCAAAAACTCCAAAGAAGTTTTTTTCATTTGGATTGGAAAATCATTGGGGTCGCAATCACCAAGAATTTCAAGATCAGTTGCTATGATTTCGACATTTTGTCCTTTGCCTAGGCTTTCAGCAACTTTACCTTGTACAGAAATACAAGTGCCTGTATAAAGGCGTTTCAAATCGTTTTCAGAAAAATCTGTGGTATTCACTACTACTTGCAAATTGTTGATGGTCGAACCATCATTCAACGCAATGAATTGATCATTTCTAAAAGTTCTTACCCATCCTTTGACAACTACATCGGCACCGATGGTAGGTTGAGCTAAAATTTGTTTGATTTCTGTACGCTTCATATCTCTTTTGCTGAAGCGCCAAAGTTAATCAATTACAAATGAATTGGGGTATGGCTTTTTTCAGATTCCACCACACCATCGCGCATGCGCACAACCCGATGGGCATAGGCTGCAATGTCTTCTTCGTGGGTGACGATGATGATGGTGTTTCCTGCATCATGAATGTCTTGAAACAATTTCATGATTTCGTATGAAGTTTTGGTGTCCAAATTTCCGGTTGGCTCATCGGCTAAAATGATGGACGGATTATTCACCAATGCTCTTGCTACAGCAACCCTTTGGCGTTGTCCTCCTGAAAGTTCGTTGGGCTTGTGTAACATACGGTTGCCCAGGCCGACTTGCTCCAGAACTTCCTTGGCTCTCGCTAGTCGTTTTTCCTCAGACCAGCCTGCATACACCAAAGGCAATGCTACATTTTCCAGTGCGGTGTATTTGGGCAAGAGATTGAAAGTTTGAAAAACAAATCCGATTTCTTTGTTCCGAATGGCGGCCAGCTCGTTATCGTCCAGGGTGGCAACATTGGGACCATTGAGGTAATATTCACCGGTGGTAGGACGATCCAAGCAACCCAGAATATTCATCAAAGTTGATTTTCCAGAACCTGACGGCCCCATCAATGCAACGTACTGATTTTTCTCAATGTTCAACGCCACACCATTGAGGGCATTAACTTCTTCTTCCCCCACGACGTATCTTTTGGTAAGACCTTCAATTCTGATTAGACTAGACATGAAGCGAAAATAGAGCATTGAGGCAACTTTTGGCTTATATTTACCATCTATATTTGTATAAAAAGGTTAACGCCAAAATAGATAAGAAAATGAGATTTGTGAAAGGTTTGATTAGCGGAATGGTGCTTTTGGCATCAAGCACATTTGGGCAAATTGCGGTCACCAACAATATGACAGCTGATGAGGCAGTGCAATATCTATTGGGACCCGGTGTTACCTATTTCAATGCGCAGTTTACCGGAAACGCATTGCAATTGGGTCAGCTTACTGGGTTAGGTGCACCAACCAATTTTGCTATTCCAGAAGGAGTAGTGATTTGTACGGATGACGTTGTCACTTTATCTCCAACAGGAACAGTAGGAAACATTACGCCCGATTTGGCAACTGAACCCGATTTGTTGGCAGTTGCACAATCTGTACCTCCAATGATTGGTCAAAATTTCACCATTACCGGCGTCCACAACGTGGCCATGTTGGAGTTTGATTTCATTGCCACAGGAAATACATTGAACTTCAATTACATTTTCGGTTCTGATGAGTATTTGACCTATGTCAATTCTCAGTACAACGATGTTTTTGCGTTTTTCCTTTCTGGTCCAGGTATAACAGGTCCTTACGCATCTCCCGCAGGTTTCCCAGACGGCGCGGTCAATATCGCGGCTGTGCCCAATTCCAATCCCCCTTTGCCGATTACAATTAGTTCAGTGAACAATGTTCTGAACCAGACTTATTACATTGACAACCCTGCAAACACTGATATCTCATCAAACGGTTTTACTGCTTCCTTATTGGCAGAGCATCCGCTTCAATGTGGTTCAACGTATCACATCCGATTGGCCATTGCCGATTGTGGGGACCAAAGTTTGCAATCTTTTGTCTGCCTCGAAGCAGGATCTTTCAATGTGGGAACCAATTTGATTACGCCGCTTTCGGTATCAGCTCCTGGTATCAGTCCAATCCCCAATTTTCCATCCAATGCGATTCTAGAAGGCGAGAGCTGTTATGATGGTTCTTTCATCATCAACCCTCCAGCATGTTCAATTGATCCTGATACGATTTTGATTGAGTATGGCGGTTCTGCAATTTTGGGAACTGACTACACAACGGGTGGAGTAACAGAAATTATTTTGTACCCCAATACACCGGACACTTTATTTATCAATGCACTTGTAGATTTCCAAGCTGAGACGGATTCAACAATCACTTACAGTGGAATCACTTCGGGTGTGGAGACCATTACAGTTAGTTTCATTTATGATCACCTGGTGAATGGTGTGATGGAAATAGATACTGCAGTTGCCTCTCTTTTGTTGGTCGATTATAATCCAGTTCAATTGGGAGAAATCAATGACTTGGCCATGTGTTATGGTGTTCCACAAAGTGTCAATGCATCTTCTCTTGTATCGAATGGAGTTCCAAATTACACTTATTCTTGGGAGAATCCCGATGGTACGGTTATCGGTACTGGACCAACTCAAAACTTGAGTCACAGCGCGGCCAATCCAATTACAGAAGGTGAATACTGGGTTACGGTTCGCGATTACTGTGGTATCACAGATTCTGCAAAATTCGAAATCGTTACACCCAATCCACCACCTGCTTATGGAATTAGTGTAGACTCGTTGATTTGTATGGGAGATCCGGATACTTTGATGTTGCCCATCAACTCAACTTTCCAATACGAGTGGTATTATTACGATGTGGAGCAAGGCACTGAGGTTAACATGCCTTCAAGCACCAATTATTTGGTTTTGAATTCTGTTTATCCTGAAACCTACCATTGCGTATTGACTGAAACCACTTGTGGATACGACGATACAGCAAGTTTCGTTTATGTACCTCAGATTTGTGACATCATTATCCCCAACATCATTACGCCCAATGAAGCTTATGATCCAACGGACATATACATCAATGATCCCAACCAGAACTATGGGGACCCCAAAGGAAACAATAGCTTGTGGATTCAAGGATTGGTTGATAACAAAGGGGTAAGAAGATTCCCAGGTTCAACTTTGAAAGTGTACAACCGTTGGGGAACCTTGGTTTATGAAAATGACAACTACGACAACAGTTGGAACCCGCGCGATTTGGCCGAAGGAACTTACTATTATGTATTCATGTTGAAACGCAAAGCCAAAGAAGAATTCTTCAAAGGCACCGTAGAAATATTCCGATAGACTTATCGGACAACCAATGAAAGGCCGGACATCAGTTCCGGCTTTTCTATTTGCATCAAGTCCAAAACAGTTGGTGCAACATCAGCTAAAATGCCATCCTTAACTTGGTTGACATCAGGGCTGATTACCCATACAGGAACTGGGTTAGTGGTATGCGCGGTATTGGGACTGCCATCGTCATTGAAAGCTTTGTCCGCATTGCCGTGATCTGCAATGATGACAAATTGATAACCTGTTTCAAGACCTTTACGCACAACGGCCTCTAAGCAATTGTCGACGGTTTCAACGGCCTTAACGATGGCAGAAAAAACGCCAGTATGTCCAACCATATCGGGATTGGCGAAATTCAAACAAATGAAATCGGGTTGATCTTCAGACATGAATTGAATCACTTTGTCTCTCAATTCAGGCGCACTCATTTCCGGTTGTAAATCATAGGTGGCTACTTTTGGCGATGCTGCCATTGCTCTTGATTCACCTTGAAATTGAGCTTCACGTCCTCCACTAAAAAAGAAGGTGACATGCGGGTATTTTTCCGTTTCAGCCATTCTCAATTGCGTCTTGCCGGCATTGGAAATTACCTCGCCCAATGTGCTGGATAAATTGTCCTTTTCATAAACCACATGGACATTGTCAAAACGCTCATCGTACTGGGTCATGGTCACATAGTGCAAATGAGGAATTACGCTCATTTCAAACTCTTCAAAGTTTTCTTGACTTAATACTTGGGTAATCTCGCGGCAACGATCCGTACGGAAATTGAAGCATATGACAATGTCTCCTTCTGAAATTTTTCCGTTAATATTCTCTATAACGAAAGGTTCGATAAACTCGTCGGTGGTATTACTGTCATAACTTTTTTGAATGGCTTCCTTAGCAGATGGCACAGTTTCGCCTAGGCCGTGAACATAGAGGTCATAAGCTTTTTTCACCCTTTCCCATCTTTTGTCTCGATCCATGGCAAAGTATCGACCAATGATAGTTGCCACTTTTACCTGTGTATGTGCAATGGCGTTTTCGAATTCTCTCAAAAATCCAAGTCCACTGTTGGGATCGGTATCGCGACCATCGGTAATGGCATGCACATAGGTTTCTACTTTAGGATATTTGGATGCAATCTCGGCTATAGCTGCGGCATGCTTCCAATGTGAATGAACACCACCATTGCTGATTAATCCTATCAAGTGAACCTTTTTGTTATTCGATTTTGCCGATGCAAATGCTTCATTGATCACAGGGTTGTTATAAAAAACACCTTCGCGTATTTCTTTGTTGATCCTCACCAATTCTTGAAACACGATGCGGCCAGCACCAATATTCATGTGACCCACTTCGCTATTGCCCATTTGGCCATCTGGGAGCCCGACGTTCTCACCATCCGTTCTTAGCGTTGCATGCGGATAGGTTTGAGTCAAATAATCAGTGAAAGGAGTGTGTGCGCTGAAAATAGCATCGCTATTGTCTTTTTTACCTATTCCCCATCCATCTAGGATAATCAATGCTGCTTTTTTTGTCATAATGGTAAATTTACTTCGGCGCAAGTACCGCCAGTTGTTCTGTTCGAAAAGGTTATGCTTCCGCGATAAAATCTAACAATGTTGCTCACCAGATAAAGGCCCAATCCGCTCCCGCTCACTTGATCGGCTATTTGTGCGTTTCGATAAAACTTTTGGGTCATCAGTTTGGACTCTTCATCGGAAACCCCTTTGCCTTCATCTAGAATTTGAATGGAAATATTTCCATCAATCCGTTTGCTTGTTATGGTGATTTTACTTTGGTTGGGGCTGAATTTACAAGCGTTATCGATGAGGTTGAAGAACACAGACCCCAAAAGCTCAGGATCAATTTGAAGTTTGCATGCGGCATCAATCTGAATTTCGAAATCGTGTTCGGGGTACCATTTGCGAATTTTTTTTAGTTCAGCTTCAACAAATTCGGAGAGTTGAATAAGTTGATCATGATTTTCAAATCTTCCTGTTGAGGTTCTTGAAGTGAGTAAGATGTTTTCAATTTGCTTTTGAAGTCGAGTCAATTCTCCTTGCGCTTGGGAAAGGATTATTTTTTGTTTTTCTTCTTCGGTTTTGTGTCGAGTCAAAGTGTCAAGCATCAATCGAATGGAAGCTATAGGAGTCTTGAGCTCGTGGGTAACAGATAGAAGAAATGTTTTTTCAACTGTCGCTGATTCCATCTCTTTTTTGATGCTTCTATTGATCCACCTAAATCCAAGAAAAAGGAGGATTGAGAAAACTGCACCTTCTCCGATGATCATACCTAGCTTATTGAAAGCTTGATTTTCGTTGGGGTACAAGATTTTGTAACTGCGATAAAGTTGTACTCCCCACCAAAATAATTGGAGGATGACATATACAAACAAGATGTGCAATAGACGTTGACGAAACCTTCGTTGGAACATATTGTAAAATTAAGCGGAATTGCGCTTGTGGTGATTAACTTTGACGTATGAAAAAATGGCTCACCATCATTTTGTGTTCTTTATTGATTCCTTTTGTATCTATGGGGCAGAAGGTGGGATTGGTTCTCAGTGGTGGAGGTGCTCAAGGTTTGGCGCACATAGGTGTAATTAAGGCTCTAGAAGAAAGAGAGATTCCAATCGATTATATTGTAGGGACGAGCATGGGAGGTGCAATAGGAGCCATGTATGCTTCAGGTATGTCGGTTGAGGAAATGATTGCGTACGTTTCCACTGAAAAATACTGGCGCATGTCAGAAGGAAAGGTGGGTAGTGAGTTGCGATTTTATTATCGAGAGCCACTGCGAGATGCGGGAATGTTACGACTAAATGTGAAGAAAGGTGCAGGGCTTAAAGTTGTTCTCCCTACGCATTATATCGATTCAGAGCCGTTGGATTGGGAAACCATGCTTGGTTTGGCGCATTCATCTTTGCGATGCAAAGAAAATTTCGATTCCTTGATGATCCCTTTTCGATGCGTTGCTGCAGATGTTGAGAATAAGGAGGAAGTGGTTTTTCGCAATGGTTCTATTTCAGAGGCGATTCGTGCTTCCATGACCTATCCCTTTTACATCGCACCAATCAGAGTCAATGGTAAATTGTTTTATGACGGAGGTATCTATAACAATTTCCCTGTGGATGTATTGTACAATGAGTTTATGCCAGACGTTATTATAGGATCCAACGTGTCGCACAGTACAAGCCAAGTTGACGAAGGAGATGTAATGTCGCAATTGGAAAACTTGATTGTGTATCGTGACAACCCATCGGTTAATTGTGATCATTGGGTGAACATTGAGTTGAATGTTCAAGGTGGAACGTTTGATTTTAAAAATGCACCTGAGATTGTTCAATTGGGTTATGAGCAGGCATTGAAATATTTGGATAAAATCGCTGAAACCACACCTGTAAGAAGGTCAAGGTTAGAGTTGGATGCCAAAAGGGAGCATTTTTTAAAGCGACCATTTCCCAAGTCTTTGACATCATTGTCTGTTCAGGGTTTGTCTCCAAAAGAAAATGAACATTTGGAAAGTTCGCTGCTTTTGGGATTGAAGCAGATGAGTCTTCATCATTTTGAGCCACGTTATTATTCGTTTTGGAAGGAGCCTGGGATTTCTTCCGTTTATCCAGTTGTTCATCCGGATAGCAAGGATCCCAATGGATACATGTTGGAGTTGCGTGTGAAAAAATCACCCCCAATTCAAATTGCCTTGGGCGGGAATTTTTCTTCGAGATCAATTAATACGGGAATGATTAGTGTCGTACAGCGTCCCTTGAAGTCCTTTAATTTTATGTGGTACGGCAATAGTTACTTTGGAAGATATTACGGTTCCGCGCTATTGGGAATTGAATATCGAAATAGAAGTTATCGCTTGCCTATAGGATTAAGTATCGAGTATTGTCAAAATCGTTGGGATTATTACAGAAGTGTTTCTGCATTTTTTGAAGATACCAAGCCGTCTTTTGTTGTGAACTACGATCGTTATCTCAAGGCTCAATTGCGCTGGGCTTCATCTCAGCATTCCGTTGTTAAGTTTCAAACTTATGCCATTGATCAGCGTGATTTGTATTATCAAACCAAACAATTTTTGAGTGTTGATACTGCAGATGTCACCCATTTGGAAGGGTGGGTAAATAAGCTGACTTGGGATTACAATTCTTTAAATGTGATTCAATATCCCACGGAAGGAAATAGGTTCATGATTCAATTCAAGAACGTGAATGGAACGGAATTGACGGTTCCAGGCACAACCAATTTGATTCGTGATTCTTCTTTGACCCATCAAAATTGGCAAACTTTCCAAGTACGAGGTGAAGGATATTTTAAAGTGCTCAAGTCCTTTTCATTGGGTTATGCATTTGAAGGTGTGCACAGTAATCAGAAGGTTTTTAATAATTATGTTTCTTCGGTTATTCAGCAACAGTCATTTAATCCTATCTCAGAGAGCTCCACGTTTTTCATGAATCAATTTAGAGGACTCACTTATGCAGGAGCTGGAATTAAAGGTATTTTGCAAATCAATTCCAATTTACATTGTCGAGTAGAAGCCTATCAAATGAATTCCTACCGTTATTATGCCCAAGACAATTTTAGTAAAGCGGTATTGAATCGAGATCCATTGAGAAATAGAATTTACAGCACAAGCTTGGTTTATCAAACCTTAGCGGGCCCTTTGTCTTTGCAGCTGAATTACTATGAGCGCAAGGCAGACCCGTTCTCTTTGATGGTACATTTTGGATACATCTTATATAATGATTCACCACGGGATTGATTCTTTATCTTTGCCACTCAAAACCTTTTGAAAAATGTCAAAAATAAAATTTGCAGTTATTGGAGCAGGACATATTGGAAAGCGCCATGCGGAAATGGTTAAGCGCAATCCAGATTGTGAACTTCTAGCATTTTGTGATGTTCGTTCTGCAGAGGAATGTAACATACTTGATTTTCAAGTACCTCTTTTCCACGATGTGCAAGAGATGTTCAAAGCTTTGCCTGAGATTGAAGTAGTGAGCGTTTGTACACCAAACGGATTGCATGCCACGCAGTCTATGCAAGTATTGAACGCCAAGAAGCATTTGGTTGTCGAAAAACCGATGGCTTTGACCAAGGCAGCTTGTGAAGAAATTATTTTCAAAAGCTTGCAGGTGCACAGACAGGTTTTCTGTGTGATGCAAAACAGATACAGTCCACCTTCCCAATGGATCAAACAAATTCTCGAAGAGAATAAGTTGGGTGAGATATACATGGTCAACATCAATTGTTATTGGAATCGTGATGATCGTTATTACAAAAAAGGACATTGGAAAGGTTCTTTGGAAAGCGATGGTGGAACGTTGTTCACGCAGTTCTCTCATTTCATTGATATCATGTATTGGTTGTTTGGTGACATCACCAATATCCAAGCGCGCATGATGGATTTCAACCATGGTCATTCAACCCAGTTTGAAGATTCGGGAATGGTGAATTTTGAATTTGTGAATGGTGGTTTGGGATCGTTCAACTTTTCTACTTCCGTATTTGATCAAAACTATGAAAGTAGCATGACGATAATCGGAGAGAAGGGCACTGTGAAAATTGGAGGTCAATACATGAACGAGGTTCAGTATTGTCATATCCAAGATTATGAGATGCCTGTTTTACCGGAGGGCAATCCCGCCAACGATTATGGTTTGTACAAAGGGTCCGCAGCCAACCACGTTTATATCATTGAAAACGTTGTTGAGACTTTGAAAGGAGAGAGTATCATCACCACCAATGCCTTGGAAGGAATGAAGGTGGTTGATATTATTGAGCGCATGTATGATGCAGCGCCCAAGATTAGAAAATAAGGAAATGCTTTAAATAAAAAATGGCCCACAAGGGCCATTTTCTTTTTCAGTACGATTAGGTTATTGGGTAACCGAGTTGTAATTGATTTGCCACTCAGGATCGTCCATGAATAATTCGTTGGCATAACCCATCCACTCCGCTGCTTTCTTCTTGTCATTGGCATCGCCTAGTTCGTTGGCGTAAGTGATAAGTGCGGATTTCAGAAGTTTCTTTACCTCTTCGTTGTCTGTAGAATAGGTTTGAGAAACCAAAAGTTCTTTGGCTTTGGCAAATTCTGTATCAGATTCTTTTACCGCTTTGGAATGTGCAAAGCAAAGACCCAACATCAAATGTGCACCAGCATCATTGGGGTCAAAATCTACCATGCAATCGTAGAAACCTTTTGCTTTGGTGAATTTACCTGCTTCATATTGGATATCTCCCTCAACGGTTAAGTCTTTTCTCAAGTTGATGAAGAAGTCTGGGAAATCTTGCACGTATTTTTTCTCTTTGTCTTTGGCAGCATACTTAGAAGTGTATTTCATCGCATCTTTGAATGCGTTTTTATATTCTTCCATCTGCGCATACTTTTCAATTTTAGACATCTCGTACAATGACATGGCGATGTACAAATAGGGAAGGGGATGCTTTTTGGTAGCGTCTCCTACGGTATAGTTTTCAGCCTTATTCAAGACTTTTTCATATTTCTGATCCACGAACAAAGACAAAAGATCTTTGAATTCGGTTTCTTGTGCTTTTGCAAATTGAGCAAAGAGCATCAAGGCTAATAAGGAGAAGATTTTCATTTTCATGTTGCAGTTTTTCTTTTCGTCGCTAAAAACAATGCCAAAATAGAACATTTATTTGATAAAAGTGCCATTGATACAGAAAATTACGCAAAGGTTGGTGATTGCTCTTTGTATATTCGCACGAACCTGAGAAAATTGAAATGACAAAGAAGTTACTTTTTATTATATCCCTTGTGGCCATCTCTCAATGGGCGTTGGCGCAAGGATCTGTGCGTGGATTTATCAAGGACAAAGATTCTGGACAACCCGTATTCCCCATTACCATAGGTTTGGAAGGAACGGAGTATGGTGGCTCTACGGATAATTCAGGATATTATTCACTGACCAAAATTCCAGCGGGCAATTACACATTGGTCATTATCTCCATGGAATTCAAGGCCATCAAAGAACCGATTACCATTATCAATGGTCAAGTGTTGAGCAAGAACTATTTGGTAGAAAAGGAAGGCGTGGAGATGTCCACTTTGGAAATCAATTCTCGCAAGGCTGATCAGTTGAATAATGTAAATATTTCATCTGAGACCATTCGCTCGCAAGACATTAAGAAGATTCCTTCCATTGGTGGTCAAACGGACATCGTACAATACTTAACCGTTCTTCCTGGATTCGTAAGTACGGGTGATCAGGGAGGACAAATTTTTGTTCGTGGTGGTAGTCCGGTTCAAAACAAAGTATTGTTGGATGGTATGATTGTATACAATCCCTTCCATAGTATCGGTTTGTTTTCTGTTTTTGATACGGATATCATTTCTACCGCTGATGTATATACAGGTGGTTTCAATGCCCAATATGGAGGTCGATTGAGCTCTGTGATGGACATCACCACGCGTGATGGCAACAAGAGAAAAAATACGGGTCGCGTGGGTATCAATCCTTTTGGTGCGAAAGTCCTCTTAGAAGGTCCATTGAAGAAACTTACTGAAAAAGGAAATGGTATTTCTTATGTCTTCTCCATGAAGAATTCTTATTTGGATCAATCGTCAAAAGCCATTTATCCATACGTCAACAATGGCAATGGACTTCCGTTCCGTTATCGCGATATGTATGGTAAGGTTTCTTTTGGAGGAGCTACTGGAAGTAAATTGAACTTGTTTGGATTCTCTTTCAATGATGCTGTAACCAAGTACCAAAGTTTGTCCAATTTGAGTTGGCAGAACAATGGTTTTGGTGGAAACTTTGTCGTAGCTCCCTCTGGTTCCACTGTATTGATCAACGGTAATTTTGCTTTTTCAGATTACAACTGTAAGTTGGAAGAGGTAAGTATTCCGGATCGCGAAACTGGCATTTCTAGTTTCAATTTTGGATTGGATTTTAAATACAACATCGAGGATGATGTTTTGAATTATGGAATGGAGGTAGTTGGATTTTCTACTTCGTACAATACATTCAATTCATTGGGTGTGAAGGTAGATTTGGCTCAGAATACGACAGAGCTGAATAGCTACGTGACTTACAAAATCAACCGAAAGAAATGGTTGTTGGAGCCAGGTTTTCGTTTGCAGTACTACAGTTCTTTGGGCGTAGTATCTCCAGAACCTCGCATTGGGTTTAAATACAAGCAGTCTGAGCGTTTGCGTTGGAAGTTTGCCGCAGGAAGATATTCTCAAAACTTGATGGCTACCAATTCTGATCGTGACGTAGTGAATTTGTTTTACGGTTTCTTGGCTGCGCCAGAGGAGTTACAAAATGAATTTACCACACCTGAATTTGAAACCAAGCAGGTGAAGAACTCTTTGCAGCGTGCTTTGCATTACGTCGTAGGGATGGAGTTTGATGTGAACGATGCATTCAACATCAATTTGGAAGGTTACTACCGTGATTTCCGTCAATTGACCAACATCAACCGCAACAAGATTTTCCCTGATGATAACGATCATCAAGATAAGCCAGAGCTATTGCGCAAAGACTTTATCTTGGAAACAGGTCGTGCGTATGGTGCGGATATCGTTTTGAAATATGAGACCAAGCGTCAGTATTTCTATGCGGTATATTCCATCATGAAAGTGGATCGTTGGGATGGTTTTACTTGGTATGCTCCGGTATTTGACCGTCGTCACAATGTCAACTTTGTTGCTACCCACAAAATGGGTGCGAAGCGCGATTGGGAACTTTCTGCAAGATGGAATTTGGGAAGTGGACTTCCATTCACTCAAACACAAGGATACTACCAGCCCAATTTAACGACGGGTGGAATCAGCACAGATTATGTCTACGCCAATTCCAATGAAATGGGTATTCAGTTCGCGCAGTTGAACGGGGGACGCTTGCCCTACTATCACCGATTGGACTTGAATTTGAAAAAGACTTTGAAAGGCGAGCGTTTCAATTGGGAGTGGAACTTGGGTGTTACCAATGCCTACAACAGAGCCAACGTATTCTACATTGATCGTATCACGGCAAAGCGCACTGATCAGTTGCCTATCATGCCAACATTTGGTATGGAGTTAAGCTTTTAAAAGTTCCTCTGCATTGGCAATTGCTGCGGGTGTTGGTGTTTTACCACTCAACATCTCAGCGATTTCTTGAATTCTTGTTTTCGCATCCAATGCTTGAACTTTGGTCAAGGTTCTCTCTTGTCCGTGCTCTTTGTATACTTTGAAATGATGGTTGGCTTTGGATGCAACTTGTGGCAAGTGGGAGATGGCAATAACTTGCATTTGTCCAGCGCACTTTTGCAGAAGCTGACCCATTTTCAATCCAACATCTCCACTTACCCCTTGGTCGATCTCATCTAAAATCATGACCGGTAAGTTTTGACGAGAGGCCATTACGGCTTTCAACGCGAGCATTACTCGGGAGATTTCTCCACCTGATGCGGCCTGCTGAATGGCTTGTGGTGCCATGCCTTTGTTGGCTGTGAATAAGATGGCAATGTCATCGCAGCCGTCTGTTTTAGGTGCAATGGATGTGAGCTCAACGTGAATTTGAGCGTGCTCCATGGACAATTGATGCAGCCAATGCGACATTTCTGTAGTTAGCAACGCAGCAGCTTCCATTCTTCTTTCATGAATGATTTTTCCGGCTGTTAAAACTTGCGTTTCCAATTCAGCAATGTTCAATTGAAGTTGGGCAATTTCATCTTCGACGTTTCCAATGCCCTGCAATTGTTCATTCCATTTTTCTTTGAGTTGGTTGAGCTCATCCGCGTCTTGCACCCTGTGTTTTTGTTGGAGTCGGTAAATTTCACCCAATTGTTCTTGCAGTTGATTCAAGATTTGTGGATCAACGGATACTTGATCGGATAGTCCTTCAACTTCTTGATGAATGTCCTTTACCTCGATGATCAGCGATTTGATGCGCTGCGATATTCCTTCCCACTGTGCTCCATATTTGGCAATGCGTTGAATGTTCTGTTGAGCAGCGTGCAGCCTTGTGTTGATGCCATCAGCTCCGTCTAAAATTTCTAAAGTCGTAGATAAGCAGGATTGAATTTCCTCTGCGTGTTCCAGTGTTTCTACTTGCTGTTCCGCTTCTTTGATTTGAATTTTACCTAGCGGAGAATTGTCCAATTCTTCCCATTGAAATTTGATGAAATCTGCAGTAGCATTCCATTCGGCTTGCAGTTGGATTTTTTCTTCCAATGTCTTTTTGGTGGATTGCCAGTTTTTAAACAAAGCTGCATAATTCTCAAGCGGCAAATCATTTTTGGCAATGGCATCTAAAATTTCCAATTGAAAATTTCGTTGCCCAATGAGACTTTGCTCGTGTTGGGAGTGTATATCAATCAATCGTTGTCCCGCATCTTTGAGAAGTGAAACATTGACCGGTGTATCGTTGATGAATGAACGGGATTTACCAGTGGGAAGAATTTCTCTTCTAATGGTCAAGACATCTTCCCAATCTAAATCATGTTGTTTGAAAAAGGACTTCCAGTTTCTTCCGCCAATTTCGAATTGTGCTTCAATGACGCATTTCTGCTCATTATTTCTAAAGATTTTCGCATCTGCACGTTGACCCAACAACAAACCAATGGCTCCAAGCAAGATGGATTTACCACTCCCTGTTTCGCCCGTTATAACGGTAAAACCTTCTTCGAATAGCAATTCAGCTTGATCGATTAAGGCAAAATTTTGGACACGAATATTTTTTAGCACAGCAAATACTTTTGACGAAAATAACTAGGAAAGTCGTGCTCAACCACGAAGAGTTATTCGCAATTATGCGAATTAATTCATAATGCGCTCGTACTTGGTGATATTGCCCGGATCTACCAATTTGCAGAGCTCATAAATGGGCTGTTTGGTTTCCACAGGTGCGGGCTTGAATATCTGGGTAATTTCATCCGCCTTTCCATAAAAGAACACTTGTAAATTGTAGGATGAGGGGCGGATTTTATGAATTGCTCTTAGGCCTTCCAATGAAAGAGCAATGTTGTTTCGTCCCTTTTCGATATCGTAGTAAAGAAGATCCAAACCTTGTCTGTGGTAATTGTATAGCGCTTCTCTCAAGGGCTTGAATGATTGAGATAAAATATTTTCAATGATCCAATAACGATTTTGTTGTCCTTTTTGATTGGCTTTCCAGCCTTCCTCAGGCGCGTTCTGTGCGTTGTTGACAATGGTTTGACACATCAGGTAGTAATCGGTTCCTCCTTCCAATGAAAATGAATCGTAGTCCATAGCCAATATAAGATTGGCGTAATAGGCCAATACGGAAGTAAGATTGTCTCTGTGCTGATCTTGAGACCACTGAAGTGTAGAGTTGTCTTGGTAGGAGAATTCAAAGTTTTTATCATTGATGCTGAGCATCGTTGTTTTGTATGACGAATTGTAAACGGGTCTGCTACTGCTGACTTGAATGGATCCTTTGAATGCGCGGTTGTTGATTTGTTGCTCAACGGTAATTTGAATGGAACAATCGATGCGCTCTTTGGAATCCCAATTGTCCTTGGACCATTTTCTGTTGTTTACAAACTCTTCGATAACGCCTTCCATGGTTTTAAAAACCTCTGCATCACCTGTAATTACTCGAGGCGGAATGATGGTAACGTTGCAATTGAGTTCTTGAGCATTGACCTCAAATGAATATGCTCCTATGAAGAATAGGAGACCAATAAAGGCTATATAATTTCGCATAACTGATTCAATATTTCTTGCGCCACCTTGGTTTTGTGCATGGGTTCAAAAGCAATGGAACGCGAATCGGGATAAATAATTGTGATGGTGTTGTCGTCTTTGCCAAAACCACTTTGTGCGCCGTTGGCAGAATTGGCAACAATGAAATCAAAGTTTTTTCTTTTCATCTTCTCTGCGGCATTGGAGAGAAGGTTATCCGTTTCCAAAGCAAATCCTACAATCCGCTGATGACTTTGTTTTTGGCTGCCCAATGTTTGTGCAATATCGATGGTGGGTACAAGCTCAATCGTTAGCTCTTGGTCTTTTTTCTTGATCTTTTGATCGGATTGTTTCTTGGGTTTGTAGTCAGCAACAGCCGCGCTTAATATGGCGACATCGCAATTGGGGAAATGCTGCATACAAGCCGCGGCCATTTCATCCGAAGATGTGACGGAAATGCGCTCTATTAAAGGATGTTGAATTTGTAAATGAGATGGACCACTGATGAGGATTACTTGGGCACCGCTCTCAGCCGCTCTATTGGCCAGGGCATATCCCATCTTGCCACTGCTGTGGTTGCCAATAAATCGAACAGGATCGATGGCCTCATAGGTTGGGCCAGCTGTAATCAGAACTTTCTTGCCAACCCATTTGGGTGACGGTTCAAAGTATTGTTGAAGTGCGGAGTATATGTCTTCAGGTTCCATCATGCGACCCTTTCCATCTAATCCAGAAGCCAAACTTCCTTCTTGGGGTTCAAGCACTTGATGGCCGCGTTTGATCAGGCTATGGATATTTTCTTGTGTTCCTGCATGTAGAAACATGTCGTGGTCCATGGCAGGAGCCACAAAGATGGGGCAGCGTGTACTCATGTATACGGCCATCAGGAAATTGTCGCAAAGTCCTGATGCCATTTTGGAAAGGGTATGAGCTGAGCAAGGTGCAATAACCATAGCGTCTGCCCACAAGGCCCAATGGACATGATTGGTCCACTCACCGCTGTCTTTGTTTTCAGTAAAATCAGAAGATACGGGTTGGCCTGACAGACTAGCAAAAGTAAGCGGCTGAATAAAATCCTGTGCAGATTGCGTCATGATTACTTTCACCTCAGCACCTGATTTGATGAGCATGCGAATGAGTTGCGTTGACTTGATGCAAGCAATGCTCCCCGTAACGCCCACCAATACTTTCTTCCCTTTCATGGTTCTAAAATAAAAAAAGATGGCGTTGGTGCCATCTTTCTTTCGTATCGTTGAATAAGATTATCCTTGTGTGTTTTCAGTATCTGGGTATCTCCAGTAAACCTCACCATCTACCAATTCTTGAACTGCAATAGAATGTGGCTTGGCCATTCTCTCATAATGCTTAGAAATTTCGATTTGCTCGCGGTTTTCAAAAACCTCTTCCAAGTTGTCTGTAGATGAGCTGAACTCTTCTAATTTTTGACTCAATTCTTCTTTCATTTCTTTTCCAATTTGGTTGGAACGCTTAGAAAGAAGCACTAATGTTTCAAACAAGTTGCCATCAACTTGAGAGAACAATTTGTCAGTATCGCGGGTTACAGTACTCTTCTCCGCATTGGTAGTTTTAAACTTACTCATAACAATCAGTGGGTCAATTTTTCAATTTGTTTGGCACTCTTATCAAAGAAATCTTGAGCGGATTTTAACCACTCACTTTCCGGATAAGCGTTTGCAAAGTTAACATAAGATTCTATAGTTGCACGAAAACGTTCTAATTTCTTTGTTTCAATGCTGCCTTCGGCCAATAAATAATTGCTCTTTACAATCAGATACTGCACTTCCTCTCGGTATTGAGAGGTGGGGTATTTTTGAATAAATTGCTTCAAAGCCAATGAGGCCGCTTTGTATCGCTCGGTTTTGACGTACAGCCTCGCATTTTCAAAGTCTTTCTGTTCCAGCTTATGATTCAAAGAACCTACAAGCACATTGGCAGAATCCTTTAAAACCGAAGTGGGGTATTTGTCTAGGAAATATTGAAAATCATTGATGGCGTTATGGGTGTCGGTTTGATCCAAGGTATACTCAGGACTCAATTGATAGCTGCAATAAGCTGATTTAAACAAACACTCTTCAGCTTTGGCGTGTCTGGGGTAGTTCTTAGCAAATGATTTTAAAAAATATCCCGCCATCACGTAATCCTTGATGCAGAAGTTGGTCATGGCAAAGTAATACTGAACGTCTTCCGAAATTGAACTACCTCGGGTTGGTCCCTGCAATTCCTCTAACAATGGAAGCGCTTTGTGACATTCTCCTTCTTGGTAGTATTTAACGGCAGCCTCAAATTTCTTGTTCATGTCTTTTTCCTTCAAAATTTTGTTGTACTCGGTACAACTGCTGAAAGCAAAGACTATGGCGAAAAGAAAAAGACTGAATTTTTTCATGGAGCACAAAGATAATGAAAGCCACTTTTGGCCGACTAGTTAATTTATCCCAAGTAAGATTGTAGGAGCAGCGCAGCACTCACGGCGTCAATGAGACCCTTGTCAGCTCTTTGCTTTTTAGATGCGCCTCCCATGAGAATAGCCTGACTCGCCATTTTGCTGGTAAACATTTCATTTACCCGGTGGATGGGGATTTGAGGGAAATGTTTTTGGAGTTTGTCTTGGAAAGCCAATTGCTGCTCTGTGGTTTCTGAGGACTCCCCATTCAAATATTTGGCTTCGCCGAGAACAAAACCCTCAATCTTGTATTTGTTGTTGTACTGGGTTAAATAGGCAAGGATTTCTTTGGGCGAAACGGTAGTAAGCGGAGAAGCGATCATTTTCAAGTCGTCCGTTTCTGCGATACCGCATCTTTTTTCTCCGTAATCTATGGCAACCAATCTTCCCATGCTGTTCGTATTTTTGACCAAAATACAAATAGATGAATCGCGAAGCCATACAAATAACCATCGAAAAAGCTTGGGAAGACAGAAGCTTGTTGCAAACTGCAGAAACCATATCTGCTATTGAGCAAGTAATTGAGGAAATAGACAAAGGCAGATTGCGCGTTGCGGAGCCATTGGAGAGCGGCGATTGGCAGGTGAACGAATGGGTAAAGAAGGCAGTGGTGATGTATTTCCCCATTCGCAAAATGGAAACGTTTGAAGCGGGACCGATGGAATTTCATGATAAGATGGCATTGAAGAGAAATTACGCTGAATTGGGTGTGCGCGTTGTACCGAATGCTGTTGCGCGATATGGAGCATATTTGGCTCCAGGCGTAATCATGATGCCGAGCTATGTCAACATTGGTGCATACGTAGGAAGTGGAACGATGGTGGACACATGGGCCACAGTGGGTTCATGTGCGCAAATCGGAAAGGATGTTCATTTGAGCGGTGGTGTTGGAATTGGTGGTGTATTGGAGCCTCTTCAGGCGGCACCAGTGATTATAGAAGATGGTTGTTTTATTGGGTCCAGATGCATTGTGGTGGAAGGTGTTCGTGTGAGAAAGGAAGCAGTACTTGGGGCCAATGTGGTGTTGACCAAATCGACCAAGATTATTGATGTATCAGGTAAATCACCCAAAGTATATGTGGGTGAAGTTCCTGAACGAAGTGTTGTAATCCCAGGAACCTATAACAAGCAATTTGCTGCAGGCGAATACGGTGTGCCATGCGCATTGATTATTGGTCAGCGCAAAGAAAGTACTGATTTAAAAACATCATTGAACGATGCTTTGCGTGAGCATGAAGTAGCCGTATAATGCAACGAGTTCTTTTTATACAAACTGCTTTTATTGGTGATGCTATTCTTGGCACGGCTGCTGTGCGTGCTTTGCATGATCAAGGTTTTCAAGTAGATGTCTTGGTTCGCAAGGGCAATGAGATATTTTATAAAGGCCAACCTAACGTCAATCAAGTTTGGGTTTGGGATAAAAAGAAAAAATGGAAATCTTGGTGGACATTATTGAGAGGCGTTAGAAGAGTTAAGTACGATAAGATTTATTTGGCTCAACGTTTTTTTACCATGGGGTTGTTCAGTTTACTTTCTGGTGCGTCAGAAAAGATTGGATACAGTCAAGGTTGGTGGTCACAATTTTATAACGTGAGAATCCCGCATAGATGGGGTGATCATGTGCACGAGGTTCAACGATTGATGGATCTTGTTGGAAGTGAGAAGTTGTTTCGACCTTTCTTGGAAGTTCAAGCGCATCATGTGTCACTACCAGAATGTCCATATATCACCATAAGTCCTGCATCTGTTTGGCAAACCAAGCAGGCGCCTTTGTCGGTTTGGCAGCAGGTATTGTATCGACATGAGAATAAAAAGGTGCTTCTTCTGGGAGGGCCAACCGATTTGGCGTTTCTCCAGGAGTGTATGTCCCAATTGAAACATCCGAACATGGAAATCAAGGCTGGGCAATATTCGTTGTTGCAATCGGGATATGTGATGAAGCATGCAGTGATGAATTTTGTCAATGATTCTGGTCCTCTGCATTTGTGCTCTGCCACGAATGCGCCTGTAACAGCCTTTTTCTGCAGCACTGTTCCGGCATTTGGCTTTGGTCCATTGTCTGATGTTTCGGTTGTGTTGGAAACCAAAGAAGAATTGCCCTGTCGTCCGTGCGGTATGCATGGTCATTCTCGTTGCCCCAAGTGGCATTTTAAATGTGGGCACATTATTCTTCCATCATGAGCACACAGCTTACAGATCGATGGAAAGGATGGACAGATTGGTCATTGCCCAAACAGCCCAAAGCTGTAATGTTGGGGTCTTGTTTCTCTGTTGAAGTTGCTCAACGTTGTGAATTGAACCAATGGAAGGTTTTATCCAATCCCATGGGGACTTTGTTTCAGCCTTTGTCGATTTTAAATTGGTTAAAAGGAGATCTGGAAGTTTTGGAGCGAAGTATTGTATTTCATGAAGAGAAATGGAAGATGCTCATGGCAGGTAAAGTGGGGCAGTCAGATCTTTCCAAAGAGGCTTTGCAGCAATGGGCCAAATCTGTAGTTGATGATTTGCAAGCATCGATATTGTCCAGTCAAGTCTTGGTCATTACTTGGGGAACAGCTCATGCATGGAAATGGAAGCAAGGCGACATGGCCATCGGTAATTGTCAAAGATTACCACAGCAGGATTTCAATAAAATGTGGTTGACTATTTCAGAAATAGTAGATGGTTACAAGCGTTGGTTCAATGGTTTTCAATCGCAATTTCCTCATGTAAAAGTGGTATTGACTGTAAGTCCAGTTCGCCACGAGAAATTGGGAGTGGTTGAAAATTCTCGGTCCAAAGCGATATTGATAGAGGCGGCTCATCAATTGGTGGAGCAAACCTCGATGAGATATTTTCCGAGTTATGAGTGGGTTCAAGATGAACTTCGCGACTATACATATTATGAGAAAGATGGTTGTCATCCCAATGCACAAGCCATCGATTTTGTTGCACAGCATTGGTTTAAATCATTTGGTTATGAATAGGTATTTTTTGTTATTTGTTTTTTCGTTGGCGATGCAATTTGGTTCAGCACAAAAATGTTCGCATCAGCAGGGTTCTTTCAAAACCAGCCATGCTAGCCGATTGGATACGATAGATATTTTACATCATCACATTCAATTGGATTTCACAACATTTTCTGGAGCGACATTCAAGGGGCATAGCCAAATGCAAGTTCGAATTGTACAACCCACTTCGCAGCTTCATTTTGATTTGGAAGGATTGTCGGTAGATTCAGTAAAAATTGGAGGAGTCAATTATTTTTTCGATTTGGTCAATCAAGGTTTTGTGGTGTTGAATGCGGGAGCGTGGATTACGGATGATACCGTTGAAGTAGATGTTTGGTACGGAGGTCATCCCATTACGGATCCTACATGGGGTGGTTTTTACTACAACAGTCAATATGCGTACAACATGGGTGTAGGATTTGATGCCGATCCGCATTGCTTGGGTAGATCTTGGCATCCGTGTATTGATGATTTTAATGATCGCGCCACGTATGATATTGAAGTTGAAACCTTGACCGCACATCGTGCGATTTGTGGTGGTATTTTGATCAGTGAAGAAGTATTGCCCAATACACATCGCCGAAGTTCGTGGCATTTGGAACAACCCATCCCTTCCTATTTGTCAAGTGTGGCTGTCGGAAGTTATGTGCATACTGAAGATGAATGGGTTTCAGAGGATGGAGATGTATTGCCCATTTGGTTGGCGTCCAAGGCAACGGATACGACCAATTTTAAAAATAGTTTGATCAATCTTCCGCAGGTTTTGGGGGCTTATGAAAATCACTTTGGTCCTTATCCATTTGATCGTATTGGTTATGTAGCCGTTCCTTTCAATGGCGGCGCCATGGAGCACGCATCCAATATCGCCTATCCATTATTTGCGATCAATGGCAATACGGCCTATGAAACTTTGTATGCCCACGAATTGAGTCACATGTGGTGGGGTGATGCAGTAACATGCGTTGCGCAGGAAGAAATGTGGTTGAACGAAGGATGGGCTTCTTATTGCGAATCATTGGCTTTGGAGGCTTTGTATGGCTCAGATGCTTACAAGAGTGAGCAAAGCGACTTGCATCGTGAAGTATTGACATCTGCGCACGTTACGGATGGTGGTTACTATGCCGTTTCTGGAGTTCCTCATTCATTGACCTATGGAACAACGGTTTACCGCAAAGGTGCTTGGGTGGTTCACTCGCTTCGAGGCATTATGGGGGATGTCGCTTTCTTTCAAGCCTGTCGCGATTATCAAGCCCAGCAAGCTTTTCAATCTCATTCGAGTGTTCAGCTTCGCGATTTTTTTCAAGCCTATACCGCTCAAAACCTCACTGCATTCTTTGACTCCTATGTTTTTCAACCGGGTTTCACAGAGTTCAGGATGGTTGATTATACAACAGTAAGCGCGGATGCACCGGGTTATTTTTGGACCAATGTGCATGTTGAAAACCACTTGCACAGACAAACTGAGTATTGCTCTTCGATGCAACTGGAAGTAGCATTTAAAAGAGAAAGTGGTGTATGGGAGTATAGAAACATGATTCAGGATGAGATGTTTCAATCACATCTGTTTTTGTTGGATTTTCAGCCGATAGATGTCGTGTTGAATCCAAACGAGACTATTCATCAATCTGTTCTTGCTCAAGAGAAATGGATGGATCAAACGGGAACCCACGATTTGACTTATGCTGAACTTACATTGGTATTGAACGATATGGGAAACAGTGATTCCATTTGGGTTAGAATAGAGAATCATTTTGCCGAAGCCAATTACGCGCACAGTATCCCAGGAACGGATTGGAGATTGAGTGGTGATCGCATGTATGAAGTTCATTTGTCAGACACAGCAGGTATCGATATTGCTGCGCGAATGAAATTCCAAGCCAACAATGCTGCTCGATATGACACTTTACTTTTTGCTGATTTAAATGCCAACGGTTTGAACGAAGACAGTTTGCATTTGATGTACCGACCTTTTGTTGGTGGGGAATGGACGTTGTATCCTTATGCAACAGTCAATACCATGGGTAGCGCGATCAATGGAACGGGTCGCTTTGATATCACCAAGTTGTTACCAGGGCAATACACCTTTGGTTTTCGCTCGGGCACGGTAGGCGTTTTTGAAGAAACAATTCCAGATATGACAGCTTTATGGAAGCAAAGAGGAAATGGATTAGAGTTGATGAAAGACCTTAATTCAATTGCGATATTTACTTGGGACGGAAAAGAATTGTTGACTCGGAAGAATGTCAAAAAAGGCGAAGTAGTTGATGTATCGTCATTCGGCAAAGCACTCGTCAAAGGAATGGCGGGAGATCAGGTGCAAGTTCAAAAAATAATATTACATTAAGATTATGAAGATCATTTGTATTGGAAGAAATTATGCGGATCATGCCAAGGAATTGGGCAATGATTTGCCCACAGAACCTTTGTTTTTTTGCAAACCAGATTCGGCAATTTTGCCCAAGGGCAATCCATTCTTTATTCCAGAATGGACCAACAATGTGCACTACGAAGTGGAGTTGGTTTTCAAAGTAGATCGTCTGGGCAAATACATTCAGCCTGAGCACGCGATGAAGTACATCTCCGCTTTCAGTTTGGGCATTGATTTCACGGCTCGTGATATTCAAGATCAAGTGAAAGCAAAGGGTCAACCTTGGGAGAAAGCCAAGGGATTTGATGGTTCAGCTGTGGTCAGTGAAGAGTGGATTGATATCGCGGAATTTGATTCGGAAAATCTCACTTTTGGCTTAAAGAAAAATGGTTCTTGGGTACAACAAGGAAAGGTGTCGGATATGATATTCAAATTGGACACCATTGTATCATACGTAAGTCAATTCATGACTTTTAAAATTGGTGATTTGATTTATACAGGAACACCTGAGGGTGTTGGCCCTGTTGCCAATGGCGATGTTTTGGAAGGTTATATTGGCGACAGAAAAATGTTTGAGTTGAAGATCAAGTAATTCTTGTTTGGATTACTGCTGAACAAAATCGATGACCACTTTTTGTGCCTCGTTTTGTTTTTCAATGTTCGGGAAGTGCAATGTCAATTGAGCAGGATTAACGCCGGCAGAAATCAGCATGCGTTGCACTTCGAGACTACGCTCACGTGCCAAAGTTAAATTGTTGTTGGGATTGGCATCGTCATTGGCGAAACCTTTGATGATAATTTTCCATTTCGGATTGCGGGTCAGAATATCAATCACCTCATTGAGAATCATCAACGATTCTGAGCTGATAGAATATTCTAGCTTTTTGAAATGAATCATCACATCATCCGGCACATCAAAAGTAGTGGTGGGGGTGTAGATCAAATCTTCAGAAGAAACCACCGCATTGAGGTTTTGCGACTGGTTGATGATATTGACCAGCGCTTGCAATTCGGCTACTTGTTTTTCCAATGCGATGATGCGGTTCAGAGGAGACTGCAACGAATCAATTTTACTTAGTAAAAGATTCAAGGTGGCTTGTTGCGCTTGAATCATGGCTTCCAAATCCACTTGATTGGACTGTAAGAAATTCAGAGAAGAAAGGTCTTCAACGAAGATCGGTTGTTCCGCATTGTATTGAAATAGATCGAGATAAATGCCCTCTTTGAATTCGAAGAAATTGGTATCCGATTGGCTCCACCCCAATGTAGTCATGAAGAACAACAAAAGAGTAGAGGTGAATTTCATTATCCGTTGGTGTTTCGTGGATTTCTGTTTTGCAACATCGGTACAAAGGCACATTTGCCGTGGCTTTCGATGATGAATTCGCCAGAAGGATCTTCGTGGATAACCAGCATCGATTGTTCGGTCCCATGATCAAATGGCATGACCATACGGCCACCAGGTTTGAGTTGAAGAAGTAGTTCTTCAGGAATTTCAGGTGTTGCGCAGGTAATGATGATACGATCGAAAGGAGCGAAAGAGGGTAGGCCTTTGTAACCATTTCCATAGACTAGGTTGGCTTTCACTTTCATTTGTGCCAATAGGTTTTTGGAAAAGTCGTGTAAAGATTTTTGTCTTTCGATGGAGTACACTTTGGCGCCCATTTCGAACAAGACAGCGGTTTGATAGCCAGAGCCTGTACCAATTTCGAGGACTTTCATACCCGATTGCAATTGCAGCAATTCAGATTGCGTTGCGACGGTCATGGGCGCGGAGATGGTTTGTTCGACACCGATGGGGAAGGCCATGTTTTCGTAGGCATATTCCACGAAAGCCGATTGCAAGAAGAAATGGCGCGGCACGCGATCCATGGCTTGCAAAACATTATTGTCCTTTATCCCCAACAAAGCCAGCTCACGCATCAAGCGTTTGCGCATCCCTTTGTGTCTAAAATCATCCACCAACTGCATAGTACGAAGATAAGGGGAAGAAGAGATGAGGGGATGAGGGGATAGGGGAATTTAATTCACAAGGGGGTGTTTTGAATTTGTTGATTGACCAAGGAAGTATAGTTTACGTTATGATTCGATATCTATTCGTATTTTCGCGAGCGTTGGCTCCGTAGTTCAATGGATAGAATAAGCGTTTCCTAAACGTTTGATATGGGTTCGATTCCCGTCGGAGCTACTGGTAAAACTCCTCCCTGTCGGGAGGAGTTTTTTATTTGGATTTGTTCGATTCCCTTTAGAGCATTGGTTAATTTCCCCTCCCTTTCGGGAGGAGTTTTTTATTTGGATTTGTTCGATTCCCGTTAGAGCATTGGTTAACTTCCCCTCCCTTTCGGGAGGAGTTTTTTATTTGGATTTGTTCGATTTCCGTCGGAGTTATTTGTTTTTTTCTTCTCCCTGCGGGAGAAGAAGGATGGTGATTTCGATTTCCGTCGGAGTTATTTGTTTTTTTCTTCTCCCTGCGGGAGAAGAAGGATGGTGATTTCGATTTCCGTCGGAGTTATTTGTTTTTTCTTCTCCCGCAGGGAGAAGAAGGATGTGATTTCGATTCCAATCGGAGTTCATGTTTTTTCTTCTCCCGCAGGAAGAAGAAAGATTGCGGTTGGAGCTAGAAAAAAAAAGGCCACTCTTGAGTGGCCTTTTCATGGGAATGATTGTGGGTTATCGAACAATAATCTTCTGCTTCACAACACCAAATTTGTTCTGACCTGACAAGATGTACATGCCAGTGGCCAAATGCTCAACTTGGTGAGTGAATTTGTTTTCTGAAGTTAATGAAATCACCTGAACCAATTGCCCTGCGGCATTGATCAAATAAAATTGTCCTGCATGCTTGGCCTCAATTTGGAAACTTCCATTGGATGGGTTAGGGAAGATTCTCATTTCTTCTGCCTCTCCGCTCAATGCTGTTGGCAACAACTCAGAAACGCCTACAGGTTCTTTGACGTTCAACATGTAGTCTTCTACTTCGCCATAACTGGACGTTCCACATGGATCGTTCAAGTCGCCATTGGCACTGTCTGAAAGTCGAATGCGCATGCGGGTATTACCCAACATGGCCGTGGCCGGTGGTGTGATTCC
>JACCDW010075576.1_pt1 | contig 29153 bp, 28 predicted proteins | sample 7449781 | NCBI WGS metagenome assembly JACCDW01 (sample SAMN15323449, study PRJNA562643) | freshwater metagenome | isolation source: river surface water | place: USA:Blue River Watershed | collected 2017-08-18
GCCATTGTTGACATGTCAATAGCCTGAGACTCGTGAGGGATCATCATTTGCGCAAACATGATGTCACCATCCCCAAGTTCGCCATAGTTGGAGGTCGCTGATGAGGTTGGAGTAGAGCTTTCAGCTGAGTCGGAGCCCATCCCAGACATCCCGCTCATCGAGCCCATGTCGTGGTTCATCCCAGCCATTCCGTTGTTAGCGGTCGAAGCACATCCTGCCAAAGCCAAGGAAGCGGCAACTAGGCCAGCAGTTACGAAGATTGATTTCTTAAATTTGGTGTTCATTTTTTTCCTTACGTATTCAAAAATTTTGGGTATTACAAAATTCAGCGCGCAGCGCTATCGAATGCGATTGGAATTTATGTTCGGCTAATGCCTAAGGCAACGACGTTTACCGAGGCGGGTACACGAAGCGCAAAAGCTGGGGGGCGAATTATTTGCCTTACCTGGCGTGCGACAACGAGCAACTTAGGGCGCATTACCAGAAGGAGAATGCCGAGTAGCAGATACGCAAGCAAAGGCCCGATGGTGATTAGGTTTCCGCCTTGCCCTCTTGAATCGCCGAGGAAAAGTTCTGGTGCAGATGTAACAATCTCGACACTTGAAGCTGCCTGAGTAGCTAATTCGACCGAGTGCGATTCTTCCATTTGGTCGATTGAGGGTGCTGTAAACGTTGTGCCGTCAGCCATGGTGTGTGACATCGATGACCCGTGGGCGTCGCTCATTGGGGCGATGCAGAGGGCGTGGAAAACAGGTGCAAACCCAACTAGGGTGGCAACTAATAGAAGTGCCGCCCAGCGCTTAACTGAAGAAGGCTGAACCATAATCGAAGTCTATCCGTGGAATCTGGTAATCACCTGTAAGTTTTGCCTAGGGGCTGCTCGCGGGCCTGTAAAGCACTTCGGCCTTCGAGTCTTTCAGTAGAACTACCCCGCGTTCATCGACTAGGGCTACCGCGCCTGATTCCAATTCAAGAAGTGCCTGAACCGTGCCGCGAGAAGAACCGAATTGCTGCCATTTCTGGTCACTCATTTTCCACAAGACACCATTGACGTCAACGCCAATAAGGCCGTCTTCAGGCATAGAAGTAATTGTGTATAGCAAAGGCGCACCTTTTATAGGCGTGAATGACGTTCCCTTATCTTCACTCACCAAAAGACCTTCAGGTGTTGCAGCAAATAGCGCCCCGTCAGATGTGGCTGCAAGATCCACCGCTTCGATTTTGCTCTTGTTCTGCCAAGTCTGTCCGCCATTAAGGCTCACTCGAAGGGCGAGTGACCCAGAACCTATTCCATACAAGGAGTTGTTTGGTCCTACAGTAAGCACGTGGAAATCTTCGGCTCCCGTGAAGGAGACTGGTGACCAGTTCTCTCCCTCATCATCACTTCGAATAATTCCAAGATTCGGAGTTCCTAGTTGAGCGTCCGTATTGGGCCCCGGATGGCCAGAGGCATAAAGAGTTTTTTCGTCACCGCTAATTCCCATGGCGTCAAAATCATTGCCCCCAATTGGCCCGGCGACGTCGCCCTCTTCGTTGATTGTGTAAATGCCAGAGTGTGTTCCTAGAAGAATGTCGCCACCTCCGAGATCAACGATGCCGTGAACGTGACCAAAGTTGACCGCTGGAGAAGTGGGGTTAGGGGGGCTACATGCGCTTAGAAATAAAACTGAAAGTAGCGAGAGGCTAGCGAGCAAATGTTTTGATATTCGACTTCTCATTTGTTTTGAGCCTACATGGCTCAAAATAGAAGCGCCACCCGCTAAATTTCCACTTTGGGGGGGCAATGTCGACCCTCAGCTCTGCACCTTTTTCAAGGGGAGAGCAACACCGACTTGGGCATCGCCTGGCCTTTGAAATTAGATCGATTAGTTCATTTTACTTTTTTTTACCTGTGGACGGTGAGGGCGTGAGCACCAGGCATGGGCATGTTTTTCGAAAATTTGGAGATATGGAAATTGGCGTTAGTCCTAGACCAATTCATGTAAGCCATGATGCTTGCGCGGGGGCTCCCCCAACTCACATGTTCAAACCAATAAATCTGCGCCAAGAATTCCGCGGTTTCAGCCTTGTTGTCGGTGGGCGCATTCAGCCTTGCCCAGCGATTTGAATTTGGAATAGCATCCTCTGCTATTTCTCGGATCACGGCGGGTAGGGCCAGCTGGGTCAAGACTTTAGTTGAAATAAATTTTTCAACTCGTTCAATCTTGAGGCTTTCAACTTCTATTCGGTCGCCCGTAAATGCGCATTCCAAAATGACAGCAAGGCCATGGCCTCGGTAAGAGACTCGACGGGTAAATGTGGCCGGGAGAGAAAGAGTGGCACCCGTCTCAGGGTCGGATGGCCCAAACGTCACGGTCTTGCCATCTGGTGTGCCTGTTCTCTCAACTTTGAACGAAGAATTCATAGGTTCATTCTACTAGAACCCCTTCCGAAGGGGGTGGTAGTGCACCCCTCCTTTGCTGAACCGGAAGCTTTCGTGTTTGGTTTGACAAACGGAGAGCTTCGCTCACCAAATGACATCTCAGCTCGATGGGCACGTGCTGTTAAGAAGGCGGCCACATATGTAAGTGAACAAAACTCTTTTGGTGCCCGTGAACTGCCTAAGCTTACGCTCAAGGGCCTACGCCACAGTCACGCAACCATGCTCATGAAAAACGGCACTAATCCGAAAATTGTTCAGGAACGTCTGGGCCACAGCAACATCAATACGACTATGGATATTTATTCACACGTCACTCCAACGATGCAGCAAGAAGCGGTGAGCAACCTTGTCGAAACCTGGGAAGAATCTAAAACGATTCTTTCCATTGGGGGCGGAAAGTAGGCAAAATGAAATTTTTCTCACATGGGACAGCACATGTGACTCAGACTCAGTCAGCCCAGCCCTCTAGAAGCCTTATTTCTAGGGGCTGGTGCATGGCGGAGAATATGGGATTCGAACCCATGAGGGCTTGCACCCAACACGCTTTCCAAGCGTGCGCCATAGGCCACTAGGCGAATTCTCCTTGGATTGTTACAGACGTCAGTCTACCTAACTGGCAAGCTAACCAAGCAGCGCGGGGAACAGCTCACCAACTGCACCAATTGCCGAAGACACTGCAATGGAGATCAGTAGCAAACCAAATATGCGACTCACGATACTGAGACCGGTTTCACCAAGTAGTTTTTCAAGTGGTTGAGCCGCCAAGAACAAAACATAAGAGACAACTGTCAACGCCAAAATCACACCAATATTTGTCCAAAAGGCTCCGCCCTCAGTTGAGCGGATTGTGATTGTTGCCGCAATTGCACCGGGACCTGCCATCAATGGAATCGCCAGTGGCACAACCGCGGCGCCAGAGGCGCTGGCAGCCAGGGCCACCTTTTGCCCCTGCACCATTGACCAACCAATTCCACCAATCACCAGAGCACCGGCAATTCGGAACGCGTTGATGTCAATGCTCAGCAGTCGAAGAATCGCCTCGCCCAAGAAATAGGCAACCACCAACGTGGCTCCAGAAACCAAAGCGGTTTTCAAAGCTACCGATCGGCGCTCACTGGGTGTGCGGCCGGCGGTGAGGGTTAGAAAAACCGGAATAGCGGTGATTGGACTGACAATTGCAAAGAGGGCAATCAGGGTGGTCACAGCACTTGAAGTTGGCACTATTTACTTTCTATCGGTTTGGTGGCACCGCTCAAGAAAAGTGAGACTGCAACGAGTGCAAGTGGAATGCTAAACGCCACATATATTCCGGCCACTTGACCAAGTGCTCCAAGTGCGGGACCAACGGTAATGCTCGATATGTAGACCACGGTGATAATCATGTTTACTCGGGGAGCGGCCATGGATTGATCATCACTCATTGATGCAATCACCATTGGGAAGCCAACTGCTGCGCCAAGACCCCAAAGGATTAGCCCTAGGTATTCCAAACCGGTGGCCTCGCTGGTCATAAAAATGATCATGCCGAGCGCGGTGAAAATAATTGAGGCCAGCACCAGGCGATAGCGACCAATCAGATCAAGCACGTAGCCACCAATCAGACGCACAATCGTAATCACAATCCAAAAGACACCAAACGCGGTAGCAGCTTCAGCTCCTGTGTAGCCAATATTCGTAAGCGCCAACGGAACCCAAACACCGGCAGACATCTCGGCCATGATGAAGGTGAAACCAACCACTGCAAGCAGCAGGCTTCGTTTTTCAGTCCAAATCTTCGCCGCGATTTTACGGTTCTCAATTTTCTTGGCCGCTGATACATCTGGTTCCTTGTGCTTCGGAAATCCATAGCCACCAATTATTGAAACAACACCGATAAAAATACCCACGGCCAAGAAAGAAACCGACAGCGAGACATCGGCGTTGATTAGCCAGGTGGCCAAACCGGCACCCACCAACATTCCTACACCAAATAAACCGTGAATCGCAGAGAATATGGAGCGCTTGGCCGCTTTATCAACAGCGGTTCCTTCAAGGTTGCCAAGGAAGTCACTCAAGGCCATTGGCAGTCCCATGAAGAACAGACAGATTGAGCTCACGAAGAAGCTTCCGGCATCAACGGCAAAACCTAGAATCGCGAAGGAGGTACCGGCAACTGCAAATGTTGCCGTGTTCACGTTGCGAGTGCCGAATCGGTGTACCAATGGACCGGCGAATAAAATTCCGGCCAGACCACCTGCAGGGTAAAGCATCGCCAACCAGCCCATCTGGGCGGTGTTGATTTCCAGCGCGTCTTGCACCTCTGGTCCGCGGCTCACCCAGGTTGAGTACAGAAACGCGCGGGTGAAAAAGATGGTGGCGGCTCCGGCGAACCAAATTGCGATGCGAGCTTTTGTGGTCATTTACCTAGGCTAACAAGGCTGAATTGCTCTCAAATCCAACGGCTAAACTGATTGATGGCTCCTCGCGTGGCGCTACCTCGGCTAACTCCCCCAGGATCGAAAGATAGCAAGGGTAACTGGGCTCTGGCGGGTGCGCGGGGAGTCTTTTATTGGGAATCGACGGTCAGATGCGAAAGGTAGGCTCTAGACGTGGTTACCGCTCTGTATCGTCGCTATCGCCCTGAAACCTTCGCTGAATTGATTGGCCAGGCTCAGGTCACCGCGCCGCTGATGACCGCACTTCGCACCGATCGCGTGAATCACGCATATCTTTTCTCTGGCCCTCGCGGTTGCGGAAAAACTACCTCGGCTCGCATTCTTGCTCGTTGCCTCAATTGCGCCGAAGGACCAACCGATACCCCATGCGGAGTTTGCCAAAGTTGCGTGGAGCTTTCGCGTGATGGTTCTGGCTCACTTGATGTTGTAGAAATTGACGCGGCCTCGCACAACGGTGTTGATGATGCTCGCGATCTGCGCGAGCGCGCCATTTTTGCCCCGGCCCGCGACCGCTACAAGATTTTTATCCTTGACGAGGCCCACATGGTTACCCCGCAGGGTTTCAACGCGCTTCTAAAGATTGTTGAAGAGCCACCTGCACATGTGAAGTTTATTTTTGCCACCACCGAACCCGATAAAGTCATCGGCACAATTCGTTCTCGCACTCACCACTATCCGTTCCGCTTGGTGCCACCAGCGCAAATGCTTGAGTACCTTGAGCAACTTTGCTCAAGTGAAAAAGTTGAGGTTGCACCCGGAGTGTTGTCACTTGTGGTTCGATCAGGCGGCGGTTCTGTACGTGATTCCCTTTCTCTACTTGATCAGCTAATCGCTGGTAGTGAGGGCGGCAAGGTGGAGTACGACCGCGCAGCCGCACTGCTGGGCTTTACTCACGCAGCTTTGCTTGATGAGGTAGTCGATGCCTTTGCTGCCAAGAATTCGGCGCAGGTTTTTGCCAGCGTAGACAAGGTAATTCAAACCGGTCAGGACCCTCGTCGTTTTGTTGAGGATCTGCTGGAGCACCTGCGCGATTTGATTGTCATACTTTCAGTCGGCGACGAGGCCAAGAGTGTGCTGCGTGGAATCCCAGCAGATGAACTAGAAAAGATGAAGACCCAGGCGCTTGGTTTTGGTTTGGCTGAGCTGACCCACGCTGCCGAAACGGTGAACGCTGCGCTAACCGAAATGTCTGGAGCCACCTCGCCAAAGCTACACCTTGAATTAATGTGTGCCAAGGTACTGGTGCCATCAAGTGATCAGACAGAGGTTGGTTCATTGGCGCGCATCGAGCGCCTGGAGCGACGCATCGGTGTTGGTTCTGGCGATGCCGCTAGTCCCGCGGCCAGTGTGGCAACGGTTCGGGCAAGTACTCAAAATGCGACTCCGGTCACTCGAATTGGATCTGAAACACCTGCCGGTGTTCAAGCTCCAAAAACTGAAAAGATTACTGAGGTGTCTGCACCGGCTGGAATCGGGGGAGTCACCCTGACTCAGTTCAAGGACTCGTGGCCAAACATTTTGACGCTGGTAAATAAGAAGTCAAAGGCGGCCTGGATGGTTGCGTTTGCGTTGAGCGTTGTTGATTTCACCGGTGATGTTTTGACACTCAAGTTCATGAGTCAAAAAGATCTTGATTCGTTCAAGAATGCCAGCGGAGCATCAGAGGTGTTGCGCGGAGCAATCATGGACGTGCTGGGTGTTCAAGTTAAGTTCAAAGCCCAAATTGATGCCAAACCAGAAGACGCACCTGCACCCGCTGCACCTGCTGAACCTGCACCAGTGAAGACAGACACAAAACCAATTGCAGTGGTTGAGGAAGTTGAGCCGCAGGATCAAGCGCCTGCTCAAGAAGTTGCCGCAGCACCAGAGCCTAAGTCAGCGCCAGAGCAAAAATCACGCAACTCCGGTATGGCCGATGAATCCGCTCGCTACGGTGAATCACTGCTTCGCGAAATGCTTGGTGCCGAACCAATGCAAGACAAGAACGGTAAGTAATGTACGAGGGCGTTGTTCAGGAACTGATTGACGAGCTTGGTCGTTTACCCGGAGTGGGCCCAAAGTCTGCCCAGCGCATCGCCTTTTACCTTTTGCAAACAGAGGATGACCAAGCCCAGAAACTTGCCCAGGTTCTAATGGAAGTTAAGGAGCGAGTGCGCTTTTGCGAGGTCTGCGGAAACGTGACCGAGGAAACCCAGTGCAATATTTGCCGCGATTCCCGCCGCAATCGCACCGCTATATGTGTGGTTGAAGAGTCAAAAGATGTTCAGGCCATTGAGCGCACCCGCGAATTCCGCGGCTTGTACCACGTGCTTGGCGGAGCAATCAGCCCAATCGAGGGCATCGGCCCAGATCAGCTTCGCATCAAGGAACTCATGGCTAGATTGGGCAATCCCGAGATCCAAGAGGTAATCATCGCCACCGATCCAAATCTTGAGGGCGAAGCCACCGCCACGTATTTGACCCGAATGCTCAGCCCACTGGGCATCAAGATTTCTCGTCTGGCCTCCGGTTTGCCGGTTGGCGGCGATCTTGAATACGCCGATGAAGTGACCCTTGGCCGGGCATTTGAGGGACGCCGAACAGTCAACTAAACTAGAGACTTCTTGCGGTATCTGGCCGCGATCCCTTCAATTCAAGGAGATACGGTCTTGGCTCTGATTGTGCAAAAGTTTGGCGGTTCATCCGTAGGAGATGCCGACAAGATTAAGCACGTAGCCAAGCGCGTTATCGAGACCCAGAAGGCGGGCAACCAGGTTGTGGTTGTGGTCTCCGCAATGGGCGACACCACCGATGAACTGCTTGACCTAGCTAACTCGGTTGCCGAAGACCCATACAAGTCACCTCGTGAACTAGACATGCTGCTCACCTCTGGCGAGCGCATCTCAATGTCGCTACTTGCCATCGCGATCAACGCACTTGGCGCTAAGTCACAATCATTCACCGGTTCTCAAGCTGGAATCGTGACCGATAGCGTGCATGGAAACGCCCGCATTGCAGAAGTCACCCCAGAGCGCATTCGCGAATCGGTTGATGCCGGCAACATTGCCATCGTCGCTGGATTCCAAGGCTTCAACCGTGAGACCAAAGACATCACCACACTTGGCCGCGGTGGTTCAGACACCACCGCTGTTGCGCTCGCCGCTGGTCTAGAAGCAGACCTCTGCGAAATCTATTCAGATGTTGATGGTGTTTACACCTCAGACCCACGAGTAATTAAAGGTGCCAAGAAGCTAGACGCCATTGATGTTGAATCAATGCTTGAGCTGGCAGCGGCCGGAGCCAAGATTCTGCACATTCGCGCGGTTGAGTTTGCTCGTCGTCACAATGTAGATCTACGCGTTCGTTCAACATTTAGCACCGATCCAGGAACCATCGTTTATTCAGGAAAAGCAGGAGCAGGCATGGAAGAGTCAGTCGTATCTGGTGTAGCAATCGACAAGGGTCAGACCAAGGTTATGGTCATTGGTATTCCTGACGTTCCGGGCAAGGCAGCTGAGTTGTTCCAGCTGGTAGCCGACGCCGGAGCCAACATTGACATGATCGTGCAGAACACCCCAACCGGTTCAGACGTGACCGACCGCGTTAGCGACATTGGCTTTACCTGCCCTAAGTCAGAGACCAAGAAGGTAGCCGCCGCTTTGGAATCAGCTAAGGCATCGCTTGGTTTCCGAACCGTAGAGATTGATGAAGAAATCGGAAAGCTTTCAGTTGTTGGCGCTGGCATGCGAACCCACTCAGGTGTCTCGGCCACAATGTTCCGTGCCCTTGCCGAAGCTGGCATCAACATTGAAATGATTTCAACCTCTGAGATTCGCATTTCGGTGATTACCAGCGACGACCAGGTTGACGCCGCGGCTCGCGCAGTGCACACCGCCTTCGGCTTGGATTCAGATGTAGAAGCAGTTGTTTACGCAGGAACAGGACGATAAAAATGGCTAAACCAAATCTCGCTCTCGTAGGTGCAACCGGTGCCGTAGGTACCGTGATGATTGGCATCATCAACAGTCGTCCAAATATTTGGGGCGAGATCCGTTTGATTGCCTCACCTCGCTCAGCTGGCAAGAAGATCAAGGTTCACGGCGAAGACCTAACCGTGGTTGCGCTGTCACCAGAGGCCTTCGATGGCATCGACATTGCCATGTTTGATGTGCCTGATGAAGTGTCAGAGGTTTGGGCGCCAATCGCCGCAGAACGTGGCGCGGTTGCCGTAGATAACTCTGGCGCGTTCCGCATGGACGCCGACGTACCACTAGTTGTTCCAGAGGTGAACCCAGAGCAGGCCAAGAACCGCCCGCGCGGAATCATCTCTAACCCAAACTGCACCACGCTTACCATGATGGCCGCGATGGGTGCGCTGCACGACAAGTGGACTCTTGAAGAGCTTGTGGTTTCTAGCTACCAGGCAGTTTCTGGTGCGGGTGCAGCTGGCATCGATGAGCTGGCCGCAGAGCTTGGCGTAGTTGGCAAGGATGCCTCACTGGGCACCAACACCGATGACGTTCGCAAGGCTCTAGTCGCAGCCGGCAACGACCTGAGCGATTCACCTTGGCGCCACCCGATTGCGCTAAACGTGATTCCATTCGCCGGCTCACTTAAAGCCGGAGGCCACTCTTCAGAAGAGATGAAGGTGCGCGACGAGTCTCGCAAGATTCTAGGCATCAGCGACCTAAAGGTGGCAGCCAGTTGCGTGCGCGTTCCGGTGCAGGTTTCACACTCGCTTACCGTGCACGCTAAGTTTGCTAACCCGCTTACCGCAGACGAGGTTCGCGATGTTCTAAGCAAGCAGCCAACCATTCGTGTTGTTGACGAACCAGAGAAGCACCTGTACCCAACCCCAGCGATGGTTGTTGGTCAGGACCCAACTTTTGTTGGTCGCATTCGTCAGTCACTGGACTTCCCAAACTCAATCGAATTGTTCGTAGTTGGCGACAACCTGCGCAAGGGTGCGGCGTTGAACACCTACGAAATTGCTGAGCTAGTTGCCAAGGAATTCTAAGAAACGTTCAACAACTTTTTACAAAAACGTAACCCACCACGATGCGAGTCTTGGTGGGTTTCGTCTTTAGTCAAGATAACCTTTACTTATGTCTAGACTGCTTGCTGTTTCATTGAGCTTGGGTCTTGCTCTCACACTTGGGGCGTGTGCTACTCCAGCTGATGGCGGCAGTCCTTCAAGCTCAGCAAAACCCACTCCAACTCCAGACCAGGCGTTGGTGCCTCAGGCGCCAACTGCACCATTGACCGAGGTTGATCCAGAAACCTTCAACGACGGTTTTGACTGGTACACCTTTAGAGCAGGTGACGGACCTACCTGGTGCACGATTACCCCGGAATCAGATCGCGTGCTTTGTGAGCAGAATGAAGCCGCGGCGCAGTATCTGCCGGTTCCTTCTGAAACCGGATGTGAGGGCAGTTTCGGCTACCAAGTTGAGCTTTATGCCAGCAAGCCTGAGAACGGCGAAATCGTCGGCTTCCCATGTGCATCGGGTCAATTCCAGGATCCAAGTGCAGCTCAGGTGCTGGCCTCCGGTAGCAAAATTACCGTGGGTTCAATTAGCTGCTTTGTTGAAGACGTGACCGCTCGCTGTGAGAACACCACCGGGCAGTGGATTGCCCTGGGTCCAAAGGTGTGGAGCTTGAATCCATAGTTGGATTGAGACGCCAGCCCGCTTGAATTACTTAGCTTCTAGTGTGATTAGCCGCACCTCTGGGCGACAGAAGAACCTCACCGGGGCATAAATCGAATGGCCAAGCCCGGCAACCACATTCAAAATCACATCCCTACCGGCAAATCTCCAGGCGCTAATTCCCTTGGCGTATTTGGTTGGCAAATCGCAGTTGGTGGTCAACGCACCAATCACGGGCAGACACACTTGGCCGCCGTGTGTGTGCCCGGAAAAAATCATTGATGCACCAGCAGAGCCCATTGCCTCAAGCACCCGCAAGTATGGCGCGTGTGAAACACCAATTACCAAATCGCAATCGGCGAGCGCATTTGCCTGATTTGGAATTGAGGTTAGGTTGTCTAGTTCATCGTGTGCGTCATCAACACCAATAAAGCCAAGCTTCAATCCGTTGATTGTGATCTGACCCTCGCGGTTGTTTAGGTTGAGCCAACCAGCTGATTTAAATCCGCCAACTAGTCTTGGCGTGTCAAGAACCGGGCCCTCACTGCGCTCCGAAGGTTTAGCCAAATATGCCAAGGGGTTGCGCAAGACTGGCGCGTAGTAATCGTTTGAGCCATTAACAAAAACGCCGGGGCGCTCCATCAGCGGAGCAAGAGCGGTGAGCACCGGACCAATCGCATCAGCGTGACCAAGATTGTCTCCGGTATTAATCACTAAATCAGGCTTTAGCCGACCTAGCGATTGGACGAACTTGGCTTTGCGTTTTTGCCACGGTGCCAAATGAATGTCACCAATGTGTAGCACGGTTATCGGTGTTGAATTTGCCGGCAGCACTTTGACGGATTCGCGACGAATTACAAACAGAAATCTCTCAATGCCAATGCCCCAAATTGCACAAAGCACACCGATGGCGCCGATCGCAAACAACCACTCCATGCGAGTCGGGAGCTAAGGACCAGTACTGATGATCAAAAGAATCGCGCCGGCCTTATCTGCAGCAGAGCCTGCGGCAGGGTCGGTGCCAACAACTTTGCCCGCGGGAATGGTTGGGCTCTTCACGAAGAATTGGCTCTGTGATGGCTGAGGCTCGCTTACGGCAGAGAAACCAGCGGCCAACAAAGTTGCCTTGGCGTTGGTGACTGACATTCCAGCAACATTAGGTACGGTTTCAGCGCCACCGGCCGAGACAAAAATCTTGATCTGCGAACCACGTGCGGCCGTGCTGCCAACTCCTGGCTTGGTGTAGGCAACACTGCCCTTAGGGAGAGACGAGGTGACTGGGCTAACGGCAACCTTGGCGTTCAAGTCTGACGCCTTGATTAGTTCAACCGCGGCATCCGGGGCAGACCCGGCAACCTGCGGAATGGTAATCATGGTCGTACCAATCATGTCTGCCGGCGGAGCATCAAAGGCTTCGCCCGGATACTTTTTATTGGCGGCCTGCATGATGGTTCGCCAGATATCGTGACGCACGGTGTTGGCAGCTTTATTGTTGAGGCGCAAGCTTCCAAGAGACTTGGTGCCCACTACGTTGCCAACCCAAGTGGCGGTGCCAACCTTGCTAGAGAATCCGGCCATCCAGGTGTGCACACCGGAGTCTGTGGTTCCGGTCTTGCCGGCCAACGGAGTGCCATCGCCGGTTGCTGAAGCGCCACCGGTTCCGCCAGAGATAACGCGCTGCATTGCATAGGTCATGCCGGCGGCAACCTCAGGCGATACGGCAACCGAACAGTTGGTGGTCGGCACGCGAAGCTCTGCCTTTGTGTTGCGCACGATGACCTTGTCAATTGCAACTGGCGAACAGTAGACGCCCTTGTTGGCAATACCGGCCATTGCGGCGGCCATGGTCAGTGGTGCAATTTCATTTACACCCAAAATTGACGCTGGAATGTATTGCAATTCAGTGCCATCGGCGCGGTGAACTCCAAAGCGCATAGCGGTATCGCGGATATCGCAAAGATCAAGTTGCGAAGCCATGCTCACGTAAGCGGTGTTCACCGACATGGCAGTTGCTTGAACAATATTTAGATCTTCAGGTTCCTTGACGATATTTTTTGGCGCCCAGGTTCCGCCGATGCCGCCGCATCGGGCTGAAAATTCGCTGGCCTGCCATTCTTTGACACGACCATCAACGTGGTCGCCAAGTCGGAAGCCGTTGGTCAGCCACTGTGCCAAGGTAAAGACCTTGTAGGTAGATCCGGTTTGGAAACCAGATGAGCCGCCGTACTCTCTATCGGTGGAATAATTCACCGAGGTTCGACCAGGTTCAGTGCTTTGCGTTTGGTCGTAGTAGCGGTTTTGGGCAATTGCCAGAATGCGCCCGGTGCCAACCTCAACCGATGTGCTGGCGGAACCAATCTGCGAAGGATCGGTAGGCGGCGCCCAAGTGAAAGATGCCTTGTGAGCGGCCTCCTGGATGTCCAGATCCATGGTGCTGTAAATTTCTAGGCCTCCGCGGCGCAGCAGGTTCTCGCGATCCTCAGGGGTTGGTCCAAACTCTGAGTTGTTTCTGATGGTCCACACAACGAAGTCACAGAAGAAGGCCGCGGTCTCTGTTCCCTCACAACCCGATGGGGTGTGAGTTAGCTTGGTGACAATTGGTGAGTTCTTTGCCTCGCGCGCCTGCTGACCAGTTATGTAGCCTTCGGCCTCCATGTTGTTGATCACATAGTCGCGGCGACTCTTTGCTCGGTCTAGGTTTTCGGCTTCGTCCGGCTTGTAGTCATTTGGTGATTTGAGCATTCCGGCAAGCAGCGCAGCTTCTTGAATGTTTAGCTCTTTTGCGGTCTTGCCAAAGTAGTAGTTAGAGGCGGCCTCAATACCGTTGATCTGGTTTCCGAAGAAAGACAGGTTTAGATAACCGGCCAGGATCTCTTGCTTGGTGGCAACACCCTCAAGGGCAATCGCCAGGCGGATTTCGCGAAGCTTTCGGTCAATACCGGCAAAGCCGCCCTGGGTAGCCGCTGCCACGCCTTCCTTATCGCCGGCGAGGTTTGCTGCCTCAACCAAGGAGTTCTTGACGTACTGCATGGTGATGGTTGAACCGCCAGGGCCGTTTCCAAGCGTTGCGGCACTGGTGATAGTTGCGCGAACCAGTGACAGCCAGTCCACGCCGCCGTGCTCGAAGAATCTAGGGTCTTCGGTGGCAACTACAGCGTTTCTGATGTTCGGAGACATCTCGTTGTAATCAATTGAGATGCGGTTCTCGTGGTAAAACTGGGCCACTTCAACCGGCTGGCCATCTTTCGTGGCGTACAGGGTTGAAGACTGAGAGGCGTTTACCGGCTTGATGTAATCCGGCAGGTTTTCGAAGATTGTGATGCCGGCTGAGGCAGCAATACCGCTTACCAGGGCTGTAGGAGCCAACAGGGCAACGCCCAAAAGGCCCGCTAGGGCTGATAAACCGGTGAATTTAAGGAAGCCCTTGGCGAAACTTTCGGGCTTGTGCTGTGAACCAGACATAAACTCTAGGTTACCTGACAACTTCTGAGAGGAATCTGTAAATGCTGAAGTGGGAGTACATAACCACCCCTTTGTTACTGCACCGCGAGACCGCAATTTTGAACAATTGGGGCTCAGAAGGCTGGGAATTGGTCCAAATCGTCGCTGGTCCAGAGGGCGGCATGGTGGCCTTTTTTAAGCGTCCAGTGAAGGAAGCCTAAAAATGTCAAAAATCGAACAAAAACTGGCAGATATGGGTTTTCCGCTTCCGGCGGTAGCGAAACCGGTGGCCGCTTATGTTCCATCGGTGGTGACCGGCAATTTGTGTTTCACCTCTGGCCAGCTGCCTTTCGTTGACGGAGCTCTACCACAGACCGGCAAGGTTGGTCGCGATGTGACCGCCGAGGATGCCAAGGACTTGGCTCGTTTGTGCGCCCTAAATGCGCTCGCCGCATTGAAGCTGGCTATCGGCGATCTTGATCGCGTAACCCGAATCGTCAAGGTAGTTGGATTCGTTTCTGTAGTTCCAGAATTCACTGCAATCCCTGGCGTAATTAATGGCGCCAGCGAATTTTTGGGTGAGGTATTTGGAGAAGTTGGTTCGCACGCACGAAGTGCAGTTGGTGTTCCGGCGCTGCCACTTGATTCGGCAGTCGAACTAGAGATTATTGCTGAGTTCAAATAACCCAATAGTTAAGCGAAAGCCCGCGAAGGCGAACAAGCCTTTGCGCTTGAGCGAGAGCTAGAGCTTTAAGAGAAACCCCGCACAGAGAGAGCGTGCGGGGTTTCCTTGTTAACTCTAGTTAATCGTTGGCGCCACCCGCAATTTTTCCACTGATGATATCCATCACCGAGGTATCGGCGAGAGTGGTCACGTCACCAACCGGACGGTCTTCGGCAACATCGCGAAGCAAGCGGCGCATGATTTTTCCGGAACGGGTTTTAGGAAGTTCGGCAACCACCATGATGGTGCGCGGTCTTGCGATTGGACCAATTTCTTTGGTCACGTGATCGCGCAAAATCTTGCTGACGTCGGCATCGGAACCAGCTGCCTTGAGTTGGTCTTGACGCAAAATCACGAAGGCAACCACGGCTTGACCGGTGGTTTCATCTTTCGCACCAACCACCGCTGCTTCGGCAACGTATGGGTGTGAGACCAGAGCCGATTCAATTTCTGCAGTTGATAGTCGGTGACCAGAAACGTTCATCACGTCGTCAACGCGGCCAAGCAACCACAGGTCACCTTCGTCGTCGAACTTGGCGCCATCGCCGGCAAAATATATTCCTTCAAACTTTGACCAGTAAGTTTCTTTGAAGCGATCTGGGTCGCCCCAAATTCCGCGCAGCATTGAAGGCCAAGGCTCGGTGATGGTTAGTAGCCCCGGCTCCTCGCGGCCAAGTTCTTTACCTTCGTCATCAAGAATCTTGATTTCAATGCCAGGCAGAGCAATCTGCGCAGAGCCAGGCTTCAACGTGGTCACACCAGGTAGCGGAGAAATCATGATTGCACCGGTTTCTGTTTGCCACCAGGTATCAACAATCGGAGCCTTGCCGCCGCCAATCACGTTGCGGTACCACATCCACGCTTCAGGGTTTATCGGTTCACCAACAGAGCCCAGCACGCGAATGCTTGATAGGTCGTGCGCGTTTGGCATCTCTTCACCAAGTTTCATGAAGCTGCGAATTGCAGTAGGTGCGGTGTAAAGAATTGAGACCTTGTACTTTTCAACTATCTTCCACCAGCGACTCCAGTCCGGTGAATCCGGAGTGCCCTCGTAAATAACTTGAGTAGCACCATTCGCAAATGGTCCGTAGGCCACATAGCTGTGACCAGTGATCCAACCAATGTCGGCGGTGCACCAGTACACATCGGTGTTTTCGTGAAGATCAAAAACATTTTTGTGAGTGTAGGCGGCCTGAGTTAAGTAGCCACCGGTTGAGTGCAAAATTCCCTTTGGCTTTCCGGTGGTGCCGGAGGTGTAAAGAATGAAGAGTGGGTGCTCTGCGTTGAAGCCCTTTGCCTCGTGTTCGTCACTTGCAGCGGCAAGTTGTTCGGCCCAGTCAAGATCGCGTCCGTCTTTCCAAGAAACTTCTTGGTTGGTTCGCTTGACGACCAAAACATTTTGCACCGATGGGCACTTGCCACCATCAAGCGCAAGATCAACTGCAGGCTTGAGTGCCGAGGCCTTTCCTTTTCGATAGCCGCCATCTGCGGTGATCACAAGTTTTGCCTGTGCGTCTTCAATGCGCGTGCTTAGCGAGTCGGCAGAGAAACCACCAAAGACCACCGAGTGCACGGCACCAATTCGCGCAACTGCCTGCATCGCCACAATCGCCTCAGGAATCATCGGCATGTAAATTGCAACTCGATCGCCGGCTTTGATACCAAGGTTGGTGAGCACATTTGCCGCGCGCTTTACCTCTTTGGTCAGTTGGGCGTAGGTGAGGGTTCGGGTGTCGCCGGGTTCGCCTTCAAAGTGAATCGCGACCCGGTCACCGTTTCCGGCCTCAACGTGACGATCTAGGCAGTTATAAGAAATATTTAGTTCACCGTCGTGGAACCAACGGGCGAAGGGGGCCTCGCTCCAGTCAAGAATCTGAGTGAATGGCTTGTGCCAGTGCAGCCGATTGGCTTGTTTTGCCCAAAAACCTAGGCGATCAGCCTTGGCCTCGGCATACAGTTCCGGCTGGGCAATCGCGTTGTTCGCAAAGTCTGATGACGGCGCAAAGTGGCGGGTTTCCTGAGACATCGTTGTCCTCCATAGGGGTATGTAACCTGTGGCAATCCTGCCATAAAAAACTTTTCTAGACATTTTCACGGCAAATAATTGTGTTTTTGGAATAAAAAGGGTGGATAGCCTCTTATTATTTATCTGTTAGCGCTTGTCGTTAACTCGCGATATCAGTTCCCCCAATTGATATCGCCCGGCCCCAGACTCTTCCCCCAAGAGGCTGGGGCCCCCTAATTTAATCGCCAATCCCAGCACTTAACGGCCAAACCCAGCCCCCAGCCCGCCAAACCGGGCTATCGGTGGTCTTATCCACAGATTGGGCAGAGCTCGGCTATTGGTCGCCGATTTGGCGGATGCTTGGCCAATGACCCCAATAACCGCTCTTGGCCCCAAACTCGGCGCGCTGCTGAGTATTCAAGGGGTCACCGACCTGCTGATCAATGGCCACGGTCAGGTGTTCGTTGATCGGGCCGGGTACGGCATGGAACAAGTAGCCAGCCCTTTTGAATCGGAGGCCGAACTTGGGCAGTTGGCACAGCAAATCATCGCCCTGGGTGGTCGCCATCTGGATCAGGCCAATCCATTTGCCGACGTCTCGATTGCCAACCTTCGAATTCACTCCGCCCTAGCTTCCGGCTGCAACCCCAACACCCATGTTTCGATTCGGGTTCATCTAAACCGGCTCTTTGGCTTGGAGCAACTGGCGGATTTTGGCATGTTGCAAACCCAGCAACTGCTTACCCTTCGGCAAATTATTTTTGACCGGCAGAACTTTCTGATTTCTGGGTCAACCGGCAGCGGCAAGACCACTTTGCTGCGAGCGATGCTTTCAGAATGCATCGGCGAAAGAATTTTGGCTCTTGAGGATGTCTCCGAATTAGCTTTGCAAAGCCCAAATTACATCTCTCTGCAAACTCGGCAGGCCAATATCGAGGGCAAGGGTGAAATCTCTCTTGAGCGATTAGTGCGTGAGGCGCTTCGAATGCGACCGGATCGCTTGGTGGTGGGTGAGGTTCGCGGTGCTGAACTTATTGCAATGCTGCAGGCTCTCAACACCGGACACCGCGGTGCAGCGGCAACCATTCACGCAAACTCATTTGCCGATGTCATGACTCGAGTCAAATCAATTGGAAAATCTGCCGGGGTTGACGCTGAATCAATCGTCGAGCAGATGGGCTCGGCATTCACCTGGGGAATCCATGTTGAAAATCGCAAGGTTGTGACAATTGCAAAACTCAAATAATTCCGCCGCCGCGATTCGTCAAATTAGCGCACTGGTAAATGCCGGTCTATCGGCAAGGCAAGCACGTGATATTTGCTCTGAGTCGCTGAGTACTTTGCAACCGCTAGAGCAAAAACATTTTGAAGTTGTATGGCGACTAGCAACCTCACTGGGTGGACCGATCGTCTTGGCTTTGAATCGAATCACCGAGGTATTTGATCGAACCCAGCGCAACCAGCAAGAGGTGCAATTGGCATTTGCCGGGCCACAGTCCACCGCAAAACTTGTGATGTGGTTGCCGGTGCTGGCCTTATTGCTGTCCCAATTAGTCGGCATGAATCCACTGGGTGCAATTGTTGGCTCCCTACTGGGGGCGCTATCGGTCAGTATTGGCGCGGGGCTTATGGTCGCTGGCCGCTGGTGGACCAAGCGACTGTTGGCCAGGGCGCTACCCAACCCTGACGACTCTGCGGCTATAGATCGCGGCGCTTATTTGGATTGTGTGCTGATTGGGCTGCAGGCCGGGCTGCCTCTCAGTCAGGCTAGGCAATCGGCGGATCTTGAATTTGAATCTGGATTTCAAGCTAAGCCTCTGGCGGAAAATTTTGAAGCACTAGAAGCGGCCGCGGAACTTTCCCGAACCACCGGCGCTGCACTCACTCAAATATTGTTGTCGAATGCAGATGCCTTCAGAGAAAATCAACGATTTGAAATTGCAAGTCGCATTTCGAAATTGGGCGTTCAGTTGATGATTCCACTTGGGCTCGCCGTTTTGCCGGCATTCGTTTTGTTGGCAATTGTTCCAATCGCCGTAAGTCTGCTGGCAAATTAATTTGGCCGCCGCAATAAGTTTGCTGTCTTGGTGGCAGCAAGAGATAAGGAAAAGATGAAACTGGGATCAAAGCTAAGAGATGAAACCGGAGCGGCAACGGCCGAGTACGCAATTGCCACCATGGCCGCGGTGGGCTTTGCCGGTCTGCTGGTGGTAATCATGCGCTCTGATGAGGTAAGAACAATTTTGTTTGACCTAGTCAAGAGTGCACTGACATTCACAAATCCGAATGGTGATGCTGCAGCGGCGAATTAGTTTTTCAAGTTTCAAATCTGAAAAGGGCTCGGTAACTGCTGAATTAGCTATGGCTCTGCCTGCGGTGTCCTTGGTGATTGCCGTCACCCTGGGTGCTTTTGCTCTGCAAATTGAACGCATGAAGTTAGTCGATGTTGCGGCCATGGCTGCCAGAGCAATAGCAAGGGGAGAAGCCGAAGATGAGGTGCGTCGGCTGATTTCTGAATCTGTGGGTTCGGCCTCTTCCGGCGAAATTGAATTTGAACTTGAGACTCGCGAGAACTTGACCTGCGTTATTTTGGCGCAGAGCTTTGAGTTGCCCGGATTGGCTGGGCAGCTTTTTGACCTGGTTGAAAATCAGTGCGCTCGAAAGATGGGGCTTTGAAGAATTCCCAGGACGGTTCAGGTACTGTACTGGCCTTGGCTGCGGTGGCCTTGGCGATTAGCCTGTTCAGCCTGAGTCAGGTTGTGGCCTATAACTTGATCGCGCAACGCCGGTTGCAGGCCACCGTGGATGCCATGGCTATCGGTGCTGCAGACGCGCTGCGAGGCCTAAACACGGGATATCCATGCCCAACCGCGGGCGAAATTGGGCTAATTAAAGGTGTGGAACTTGACACGTGTCGTATTGTCGGATTCGAAGTGTTTATTTCGGCCCACTCCAAGGGGGTGGGTATAGTTCTAAGCGCTAGTGCGCTGGCGGGCCCAAGTTCCTAATTGGGTCCCTATAAAGAGGAGTACCCCATTGGCTGGTAGCCACAAACTTGTCATCGTTGAGTCACCTGCAAAGGCTAAGACGATCTCTAAGTACCTAGGCAACGACTACGAGGTCTTGGCCTCGATTGGTCACATCCGTGACCTAGTCGACCCAAAGAATCTACCCGCTGATAAGAAGGTGGGCTCACTCAAGAAGTTCTCCATCGACATCGAAAACGACTTTGAGCCTTACTACGCCATTTCGGCTGGTAAGAACAAGACCGTAACCGACCTCAAAAAGGCCCTTGCCGGAGCCGATGAGCTCTTTCTGGCAACAGATGAGGACCGCGAGGGAGAGGCAATTGCCTGGCACCTGCTTCAGGTACTGAAGCCAAAGGTTCCGGTCAAGCGCATGGTTTTCCACGAAATCACCAAAGAGGCCATTCAGGCCGCACTTGAGCACACCCGTGAGGTAGACAACAACCTGGTTCAGGCTCAGGAAACCCGCCGTGTTGTTGACCGCCTGTACGGCTATGAAATTTCACCGATTCTCTGGCGCAAGATCAACCGCGGTCTAAGCGCAGGTCGCGTACAGTCACCGGCAATGCGTTTGGTGGTTGAGCGCGAGCGTGAGCGCATGGCTTTTGTGTCGGCTAGCTATCACGACGTTGAAGCAACCTTTGATTCGCAGGTTGCCGGCGAACCACAGTTCGTAGCCAAGTTGCAGAGTGTTGCTGGTAAGCGAATTGCAACCGGTCAAAGTTTTGACGACAAGGGCAAATTAACCGCCGATGTAATTTTGTTGGACCAGCAGCAAGCAGACGCGCTCGCCGAAGCAACTCGCTCTGGCAAGGCAAACATTGAGGTGGTCTCGGTTGAGTCAAAGCCAAGCACTCGTCGCCCAGCTGCACCATTCACCACATCCACTTTGCAGCAAGAGGCATCGCGCAAGTTGCGCATGTCGGCAAAGCAAACAATGGACACTGCACAGGGTCTGTACCAAGAGGGTCACATCACCTACATGCGTACCGACTCACCAACACTTTCTACACAGGCAATCAACGCCGCACGCGAACAGGCAAAAGAAATGTTTGGCGCAGACATGGTTCCAGATGCTCCACGCATCTATCAGGGCAAGTCAAAGAATGCGCAAGAGGCACACGAGGCTATTCGCCCAGCCGGTGAAAAGTTCGTTCACCCATCGGAGTTATCACGCGTTCTAAGCGGCCGCGCTTACGATCTTTACGATTTGATCTGGAAGCGCACCGTCGCCTCGCAAATGATGGATGCAAAAGTTTCCACCACCACCGCCAAGATTCAAGTGAGTCCGCTTGCCGATGGAACTAACGCAGAGTTCGCCGCATCGGGCACCGTGGTCACCTTCCGTGGTTTCATGGCAGCTTATGAAGAAAGTACCGATGAGCCTCGCGAAGAAGAGTCGGAAGAAAAAGAATCCAAGTTGCCAAACCTGAGCGTGGGTCAAAAGCTAAAGGCTGTAGACGTGGTGGCAAAAGATCACCAGACTTCACCGCCACCGCGCTACACAGAGGCATCCCTTGTAAAGGCACTTGAAGAAGACGGCATTGGCCGCCCTTCAACTTACGCGGCTATTTTGTCGACCATCATTAACAAGGGATATGTCACCAAGCGTGGCCAGGCGCTAGTGCCGGCCTGGATTGCCTTCACCATCACTCGTTTTCTTGAAGAGAACTTTGGCAACCTGGTTGACTATGCCTTCACCGCTCAAATGGAGGAAGACCTAGACAAGATTGCCGCCGGAGAACTTGACCGCAGCACCTGGTTGAAGAAGTTCTACTTTGGCGATGACGGCAAGGTCATGGGTCTCAAGCCAACCGTTGAAAACCTTGGCGACAGCGACCCGCGCGCAATTAACTCAATTGAGATTAAAGAGGGCGTGACCCTTCGCACCGGTAAGTACGGACCATACATCGAAATCTTTGGTGAACCAACAGCCGAAGGTCACGATGAAAACGGTCGACGCATCGTAAATATTCCTGAGGGGCTTGCGCCAGATGAACTAACTCCAGAAAAAGCCCAGGAGTTAATTGATGCACCAATAATCACCGACCGCGTGATGGGCGTTGACCCAGCAACCGGCTTTGATATTTTGTTCAAGGATGGCCGCTACGGCCCATACGTGATGCTTGATGATGAGCACGCGCCGAAGCCAAAGACTGCTTCGCTATTCAAGAGCATGAGCCCAGAGACTTTCACTCTTGAGCAGGCAATCAAGTTGCTATCGTTGCCGCGAGTTATTGGTCAAGATCCAGAAACCGGAACTGACATCACTGCGCAAAACGGAAAGTTTGGCCCATACCTCTTGAAGGGCAAGGAATCGCGTTCACTGCAAACAGAAGACCAGATTTTTGATCTGGATCTCGCCGGTGCACTAGAGATTTTTGCCCAGCCTAAGTACGGCGGTCGTCGTACCGCGGCAACTCCGCTAAAGGAGTTCGGTGAAGATCCGGCATCGGGGTTGGCTGTTGTTGCAAAGTCCGGTCAGTTTGGCCTTTACGTCACCGATGGCGCTGTGAACGCAACTGTGCCCAAGGATGAAAACCTCGAAGAGATGACTCCGGATACAGCCTTTGAACTGTTGGCGATTCGTCGCGAAAAGCTTGGGCTTGAGCCGGGCGAGGCACCAGCTAAGGCGGGTAAGCCAAAGAAGAAGATCGCCAGCACTACCAAGGTTGTTAAAGCCGGCACCAGAAAGAAAAAATAATGTCTGGTTTGTTCATCTCGTTTGAGGGAATTGATGGGGTTGGTAAGTCAACCCAAATTGATTTGCTGACCAAGCACCTAGATGAACTTGGCCGCAACTATGTGCAAACTTTAGAGCCGGGTGGAACAGAGCTTGGTGTTGAGATTCGTCACCTGTTGCTGCATCGAAAAGGAGAGGTGGCACCGCGCGCCGAGGCGCTTTTATACGCCGCCGATCGTGCTCACCACGTGGCAACAATGGTTCGCCCGGCGCTTGAGTCCGGCACCGATGTTGTCATGGATCGCTACCTGGATTCATCGGTTGCCTATCAGGGTGCTGGCCGCGAGCTAGATGCCACGGAGATTCGCAACCTTTCGTTGTTTGCAGTTCAGGGGCTTTTGCCACATCTGACGATTCTGTTGGATCTAGAGGCATCGGCGGCGCTGGCCCGCCGCAGCAAGACCGGCGAAGAGCCAGACCGCCTAGAGCGCGAGAAGACCGATTTCTTTGAGGCAGTTCGTCAGGGCTACCTTGCTTTGGCCGCCGCCGAACCAGACCGATTCTTCATTGTTGATGCTCGCCAGAGCGTAGACGAGATGGCTGCGCAGATTCGCGCACGCGTTGATGCGTTGATCGCACAGCAGTAAGAATTAGTTCATGACAAACGCAGTTGCAGCGCCAGTATGGGCAGAGTTGCTTGGGCAACCTGAGGCAATTGCGCAATTAGAGATCGCTATTCGCGGCAAGGCCGATGGTGTTTACCACGCCTGGTTGATTACCGGTCCGCCGGGATCCGGCCGATCGAACATGGCCCACGCTTTCGCGGCGGCGCTGCTTTGCGAAAAGGATGGCTGCGGTGAATGCAGGAGTTGCCTGATGGCAGCCGCGGGTTCGCACCCAGATATCTCGACCCTGGCCACCGAACGGGTTCAGATTTCAATCGACGAGGTTCGCGAACTTGTGGCCAGCTCCCAATTTGGTGGATCACTTGGCAGGTATCGCATCATGATCATCGAAGATGCCGACCGCATGCAAGAGCGCTCATCAAATGTTTTGTTGAAGGCACTAGAAGAGCCACCAGCCGGAACTATCTGGTTGCTTTGTGCACCATCAGAGGCTGACATGCTGCCAACAATTCGCTCGCGAGTTCGCCGAGTGGGACTCAAGGTACCAGCGGTGGAAGAAGTCGCGCGCATTTTGATTGAACGAGATGGCATCGAAACTAAGTTGGCTCACCAGGTTGCCGCCGAAGCTCAAAGCCACATCGGCATGGCCCGCCGATTGGCAACAAGTTCTGAAGCACGAAGTCGCCGTCGTGAGACCTTGATTGCAGCGCTTGCGATTATCGGGGTTACCTCTGCGGTAAACACCGCCGAGCGCTGGTTGGATATCGCCAAGAAAGATGCTGAGGCGCTTACTAACGAACGTGACGAGCAAGAGAAGGCTGCCCTGATGCGCTCGCTTGGTTTGCAACCGGGTGATGCGATTCCAACAAACTTAAAGTCAGACCTGCGAGCCCTAGAAGAAGGTCAGAAACGACGCGCCACCAGAAGTGTTCGTGATGGTCTTGACCGAATCTTGGTTGATCTGCTTTCTCTGTACCGCGATGTTCTGACCCTGCAGATTTCAGCGCAGGTGGCGCTAGTGAACGAAGACCTGCGAACCGGAATTAACGAGATTGCGGGCATAACAACGGCCGCTGAAACAATTCACAAACTTGATGCCATCGCCGAGGCTCGGATTCGAATTGATTCCAACGTTCGTGACCTAATGGTTTTGGAGTCGTTAGCCGTGCAGCTTCGGCGAAAGGCTAGCTAGTTGCAGCACAGACTGGCTGAGCGCCTAAAACTGACGGCGCTGCTGTGCCTGGCAGTCTTGCTTGCCGGCTGCGGTGTTGCACCGCAGGGACCAATTGACGGGGGACCCCAACCAATCGCAGATCCGGCAATCAGTGCTGAACTTTCCCCGTTCTATGAGCAAGAGGTCAGTTGGTCGGCGTGCGGTGGGGAGCGCAGCTATTGCGGAACAATTGAGGTGCCCGCCGATTGGAATAATCCTCAGGGTGAGCGCTTCAAGTTGGCAATCGCCTATCGCCAGGCCGATGCGGCCAAACCACTGGGGTCAGTTTTATTCAATCCGGGTGGACCAGGTGCCTCGGGAGTTACTTGGCTTAAGGAATCCAGCGAACAAATTGGCACCAGCGATTTGCGAAAAAACTTCAACGTGGTTGGCTTTGACCCCCGTGGTGTTGGCGCTAGTGAACCAAAAGTTAAATGCCTGTCCGCTGAAGAAAATGATGAGCTCTACTACGGTGCATCGGATTCACCGGTGGGTTCGCAACAAGAAGTGGCTGATACCCGCGCCAAGCTTTCAAAGTTTGTTGAGGCGTGCGTTGCGAACACCGGAAACAACCTAAAGTTCATCGATACATTTTCGGCTGCCAAGGATATGGATGTAATCCGCGCAGTATTTGGTGACAGCAAAATAAATTACCTTGGCTTTAGTTACGGAACTTATCTAGGCACCGTGTACGCGAATCTTTTTCCGAACCGGGTTGGGCGCATGGTCCTTGACGGAGCAATCGATCCAACCGTTGATGAAGAAACGCAGGACTTATCACAGCTCAAAGGATTCGATCAGGCGTTGCGAGACTTTCTTGCTGACTGTCTAGAGAATCAGGATTGCCCATTTACCGGAAGTCTGGCTGCGGCAGAGTCTAAGGTAGCTAGTCTTTTGCGTTCAATTGAGCGAACCCCATTGAACACCGATAGCGGGCGCGAATTAACCGTGTGGGGCGCATTGACCGGCATCATCATGCCGCTCTACAGTCAAGACTGGTGGCCATCGTTGTCTCAGGGATTCGCCGAAGCACTCAAGGGAGATGGCACCACATTGCTGGCCCTTGCCGATGTGTATAACGATCGAGGCGAAGACGGAACCTATCTTTCAAACACCGTTGAATCGAACATCGCAATTTCTTGTCTGGATTCTCGTGCCTCAACTGATGAAAAAGTTATGCGTGCGAATAACCAAACCTTGGTGGCGGCAAGCAAGATGCTCGGACGCTACTGGCAGTTCGGCGCACTGACCTGCGAGCAATGGCCGTTTCCGGCGGTGGCTAAGCCTGACAGCTTTAGCGCCAAAGGAACAGATCCGATTCTCGTGATCGGGACCACGGGTGATCCGGCTACCCCTTATTGGCAGGCCGTCTCGCTGGCCAATGAGGTGCTTAGCAACGCCCAGTTGATCACCTTCAACGGTGAGGGTCACACCGCATACGGTCAGCAGAGTTCTTGCATAAATCGGACCGTGGATGAATTTTTCATCAAAAATGTGGTGCCTACCGAAGACCCGGACTGCAGCTAGATAACTAGTCGATAACGAATTGGACACATCGGGAATTTTTCAAATTAGAAGAAATTTCGATGGCTAGGCTCAGGAAAAGAGTGTGCAAGCACCCTGAACCTGGCAACGGTGCCAGAGTTCTCTTTTTGGACATTGGAGTTCGATGAGTTCGCAGAACGAAAAGGTTTGGTCTGACATGCAGGCCAGTCCTGAATTCCAGGATTTGAAGCGAAAGTTTAGGGGCTTTGCTTTTCCCCTGACCGTAGCCTTCCTGGTTTGGTATTTCCTCTACATAATCCTGACCGCATTCGCGCGTGAATGGATCAGCACACCAGTGGTGGGCAACATCAACGTTGCCTTCATTCTTGGCTTGTTGCAATTTGCATCAACATTCTTAATCATGTGGCTCTACGAGCGCCACTCTTCACACTCACTTGACGGACCATCTGATGCGTTGCGTGACAGGGTAGATAAGGAGTTGAGCAAGTAATGAGTTCAACAACACTAAGTGCAATCCTCTTTGTTGCATTCGTAGTATTCACCCTGGTTTTGGTGTTCCGCGCAGGTCGCTCAAACAAGCAGTCATCAGACTTCTATGACGGTGGTGGCGGTTTCTCTGGTTTCCAGAACGGTCTAGCAATTGCCGGTGACTACATGTCGGCGGCTTCGTTCTTGGGTATCGCCGGAACCATTGCGCTATTTGGTTACGACGGTTTCCTTTACTCAATTGGTTTCTTGGTTGCCTGGTTGGTAGCGCTGCTACTTGTAGCTGAGCCGCTTCGTAACTCCGGCCGTTTCACCATGGGAGATGTTCTTGCATTCCGCATGAGACAGCGCCCGGTTCGTGGTGCCGCTGCTACCTCAACGCTGGTAGTTTCAATCTTTTACCTAATGGCTCAAATGGTGGGTGCCGGTGCGTTGGTTTCACTATTGCTAGGTATTAACGATCCGAGCGCCAAAAACTGGATCATCGGTGGCGTAGGAATCTTGATGATTGTTTACGTAACCGTTGGTGGAATGAAGGGCACAACCTACGTTCAGATCGTGAAGGCATTCTTGCTAATGACCGGTGCGATTCTTTTGACCGTGATGGTGCTATGGCAATTTGGTTTCAACATCTCAGACTTACTTGGTGCGGCGCGCGATGCTTCTGGCAAGGGCGATGCGTTCTTGCAGCCGGGTCTGAAGTTCGGTAAGGACGTCATCGATGCCACCACCGGAGCAATCGATCCAGTGAAGACCTTGATCAGCAAGCTTGACTTGATCTCACTTGGCATGGCTTTGGTTCTTGGTACCGCTGGTTTGCCACACATCTTGATTCGCTTCTACACCGTGCCAACATCTAAGGCCGCTCGCAAGTCTGTGAACTGGGCAATCGGTAACATCGGTGCTTTCTACCTGATGACAATTGCACTTGGATTTGGTGCAGCTGCTCTGGTAAGTCGTGCAACGCTGTTCCGTGGTTACAAGGTAGATGCCAATGGATGTTTGATGGACGCAAAGGGTGCCTCAATTATGAGCGGCGATGTGGCCTGTACTCCACTTGACGGGCTAAAGAACCTAACCCCAGAGGCTAAGGCTTTGTTGGTGCCGGTAGACCCATCGGGTAACGTTGCTGCTCCTCAGTTGGCGCAGTTCCTTGGTGGCGGTGAAGGCACCACCGGTGGTGCAATCATGCTTGCGGTAATTGGTGCCATCGCGTTCGCGACAATCCTTGCTGTGGTTGCAGGTCTAACTTTGGCCAGCTCTTCATCATTCGCTCACGATCTGTATGCAAACGTAATCAAGAAGGGAACCGCATCTCCAGCTGAAGAAGTTCGAGTTGCAAAAATCTCGGCGGTGGTTATCGGTGGTATCTCTATCGTGCTCGCGATTGGGGCTCAGGGTCTGAACGTGGCGTTCCTAGTGGCGATTGCCTTTGCAATTGCAGCCTCGGGTAATTTGCCAGCTGTTCTGTACTCACTGTTCTGGAAGAACTTCAACACCCGCGGTGCCGTTTGGTCCATCTACGGTGGTTTGTTCTCAGCCGTGGTGTTGCTTGTGTTCTCACCAAACGTGTCAGGGCTTCCAACCAGCCTGATTCCGTTTGTCGAAGGTGGAGTTCGCTTTGACTTCTTCCCGTTGGCAAACCCAGGTATCGTTTCGATTCCACTCGGATTCCTATTCGGTTGGCTTGGAACCATCACATCAAGCGAACGAAACCTAGCAAAGTACTCAGAGCTAGAGGTTCGTTCAATGACCGGCGCTGCCATCGGTAAGGCAGTACAGCACTAATTCGTCTCAAATAGAAAACCCCCGGCCACTTCTCTGGCCGGGGGTTTTATTTTTTGGCTTATCTAGTTAGAGCAACAAAAAGTGCAATGAAAATGCCAACAAAAATTGCCGGGGTTAGATACTTCACCACGTGCATCCACGGTGCAGTCTTCACAATGGTCTCTGCCAGAGTTGACTTAGTCTTCAGGCTGCCCAAATCTTTTGCCACGGCCTGGGCTTCGTGAGCTGCGGTGTACTCAGCCAAAGCGCCAAGGATGCCAGAGGCCAGCAAAATACCAATTACCGCCCAAACGGTAACTTGACCCGCATCGCGAACCTGTTCAACAAGTCCGGCGGTGGTGATCAGTAAAAAAGTGGGAGCCAGCTGAGCAATGATGATTTGCTGGCGAGATTTTTGCCAAAGGCGGATTAGTTCGGCCTCATTCATGGTTTACTCCTTTATCGGGCGATATTTAAAGGTTAGGCGAAATACATGGGTGTAGATGCATTTGAGAATGCAACTGACGTTCTTGTAACTCAAAATACCTTGCGGAAAAACAATGCCCTGCAGGAATCGCTGTCCAAGCGTTTCCGCAGATTGCTCTCTGGTGACCCAGACGGGGTTCCGCCGTGGCTAGAGGTTATTGCCGCCGGCGATGATGCCGGTTTCTTTTTGCCCACCGATGCGCCTTGGGTTGTTCATGCGGATTTTGGAACTCTTGTCGGCGGTATTCGTGCCCTGCTGATGCAGGCGCTGCACCCGGGATCGCTAACCGGCGTTAAAAACCATTCACGCTACGAGAGTGATCCGCTTGGCCGATTAGCCGGCACGATTAGATGGCTGACCGTGACAACCTTTGGTTCAAAAACCGCCGTCATGAATGAGGCGTCTCGTGTAAATCGTCTGCACACTCGCGTTACCGGCGAGTACACAACCGGAGCGGGAGAGCGCATTCCTTATAAGGCAGCTGATCAAGACTTGCTGCTCTGGGTGCACATTGCGTTCATGGAATCTTTCCTGGTCGCGCATGAAGAGTTTGCGTGGCGGCCAATTCCAAAAGGTTCTGCGTCAACTGGTGCCGACAATTATGTTTCCCAGTGGAGTGTTTCAGTGGCGCCACTTGGTCTAGAGAAGGTTCCCATGACACGTGCCGAGATGGACCAAACCATCATGGACATTTACCACGCCGGC
>JACCDW010262884.1_pt1 | contig 29149 bp, 29 predicted proteins | sample 7449781 | NCBI WGS metagenome assembly JACCDW01 (sample SAMN15323449, study PRJNA562643) | freshwater metagenome | isolation source: river surface water | place: USA:Blue River Watershed | collected 2017-08-18
CGAACGGCGGCCGCCGGGACATTGCTCGTTGCCATTGCTTGGTATCGATTGACGGGCTTGATTTCCTCGCAAAAATTCAAGGACGCCACTCGGATCTTGGTGGCTTTTGTATTTGTGGGTCTGACGATGTGGGTGAGTTGGGAGCAATTGGGCCGTTATCAAATGGCCTGGGAAAAAGCCTCCCAAGACCCGGTGGTTCTGGAAATCTGCAGCCAGGGCCCTGAGGGATTTGGAAGACTCGAAGATGTGCCTTCGCTTTTTGAATTCACGAACGCCGGCCAACTTTCCGAAATCAACGGTCGGGATTTTGACCTTTCCGTTCTCTTCGGCGGGTCTCTCGCAGCCCTCTGTCATCTTCAGGGCTATTAAAGGAACCAAAGCCGCCTTAGCGGACTTTGGCTCGATCGAGAATTTTCTCAGTCAATTTGTTGAGGATCAAACCGGAGGGAGAACCGGCACGCGCCGCTTTCGCCCACTCAGCAGGAACCACTCCATCTTGCAAATCTTCGTCTTCAGAAACAACCGAATCAATCGGTGAATTGGGCTTCACGTTGCGACGTGGAGTCCAAATGAAATCCGGATGAGCATCCAAATACCATTCGCCCCCAATGATTTGGTCTTTGGCATCGATTTCCAAATCATATCGGTACTCAACCCAACGAACGATATCATCTTCCGCTGAATCTCGATCATCCATCGAAGCCGAAGCTTCAATCACATAACCGACTCGCATCACCACTCCGACAATTTTCTGAGTTTGCGGCGAGCGGTATTTGCCAAAGCGATCGGTTTTGAAATCCGCCACTGTCACAACAGAGGCCTCAAGATCCTTGCGCTCCTTGCGAGTCATCGGATTGAAGTAATGATAAGAGTAACCAGTGACTGGCTGATTCCAAACTTCGTAATCATAAGTGGCATCCATGACAAATGAGCGGTCTTGCAAGCCGATCAAATTGACAATGGAAATGTGCCAAGAGGCGGGATTGAGATCGAAGCACTGAGGTTGCACCAAGCGCCCGTCGCGATCCTTCACTGGTCTCTTTTCATTGCAGCGGTCGCCAATCATCGCAGTGGCAAATTGATTGGTGGCCCAGCTGTAACTGACAAGTCCTTTGATTTCGCTCGGATTCAAACGGATTTTCCACTTTTGATCCAAAGAGCTGAGCTCCACCGATTTGGAGGGACGTGGTTCCATGATCGCAGCCGGAGCCCAACCATGACAAATTCCCATCCAGCCTTCGACTTTGCCGGATTCGTCGTAGTACTGCTTGCCTTCATTCCATTGCGCCTGAGTGAATTCGCCATTTTCATTGCCAACCAAAAGGTCGTACTTTTCAGCGGCACTCAATTGATCGGCGCCACGCTGACCTTTTTGGAGCAGAATCATCGGAGCCGGATTGCTTTGGACGTAATCGTATTTGTCTTTCCACTCGAAGAGATTCATGAACTCAGGGTCCATGTAGCGAGCGCCGAGAACGCCATTCGCCAAAGGCCAATAATCTGCTGACCAGGGACGAGTGGAAATCTCTGCTTGAGTGAGATTTTTTTCCTGCATTTTTTCAAGGTTGGTTACAAAGTCAGGAACTTCCAAGAAGGCTCGGAGTGGATCACGATGCCCCGCAAACACATTGCTGCGAGTTCGTCGGCAAGCTTTCCATTCAGCTTTTTTGGCACGAACAAATTCGCGGTTGGAAATCAAATCGGGAGCAAATCTCAGCTCAGGCCCCACAGGCCGAGTCATTTCTCGGTCTGCAAATTTTGGCGGCACCGAAGACACTGCCTTTTCAGCCGAAACCGACAGCGAAGCCAGAAGCCCCGCAGCAAGTAAAAATTTCTGCATCATGATTCCTCCTCAAGGTGGTGAACAAGGGTCAGGTCTCAGCAGAAGCTGTGCCGAAACTCAAAGCTGCCAGAACTCAGTTCCTCGTCGATTCTGAGACAAATCGTCTCGGGCTCTCGACAAAACGTCTCGCTTTGATCATCCCGATCCAGCAAGAGACTATATTGCGGTCCGCAGCGATAACACACGTCTCAGGCTGAGAGAACGGAAAAAACCGGATTCATCATTTTTTCATTTATGCCGATAGGAGGACATGTCCAGCGCAAGTTCCAGCGGTAAAGGCATCGAGCCAGTCGAAGACTATCTCATGGTGCAAATTCCTAAAGATTTCTTTTTTGAAGGCATGCCCTTGCCAACAGCTATTTATTTAAAGATGAGCCCTGGAAATTACCTTCTGATAGGCAAAAAAGGCGACAAAGCCGCATTCTCTGAACTGCACGCTTACCACCACAAAGACGCTTCTTTGTTTGTGAAAAATGGTGAGTACCCCTCCCTGGTTCAGCATGTCACTTTGGTTACTGAGAAAATCCTGGGACAAAAAAACGTCTCCGAGCAACTCAAAATCAAATTTCTTTCAGGTCTCGCCGTCGATGCTTCCCGGTCATTGGAAAATTCGGGTTTTGCATCGGCAGCGAAAGTGCAAAAAGTTTCGCAAATGATCGTCTCGATGTCGGAGCAATTGCCAGAGTTCAAAAACGTTCTCGGCATCTTGGACATTTTGCAGCCCGGAGACACCAAGCACTCGATGACCACTTGCTTGGTGAGCATGATTATTTGCGAGGAAATGAAACTCAATCTCCCCTTGGCTCAAGAAAAAGTCGCGATGGGAGCTCTTTTGCATGATATCGGAATGCGCTTTGTTCCCAAGGAAATCCAAGACAAACCGCGGAATCAGTGGACCGCCGAAGACCGGGCCCAATATGAACAGCACCCCACCAAAGGTGTCGAGCTTCTCAGGGAAACCAAAGATGTGCCGAGCGATGTGCTTTTGATCATTGGTGAACATCACGAGTTGGCCAATGGCACCGGCTTCCCCAAAAGACTGCGCGATGTCAAAATTAGTCCCCTGGCTCGTATCGTGAGTCTTGCCAATTTTTACTCGAACCTGCTCTTTCACGAGAAGACAGGCGAGCGCTATTACACTGCCGAAAACGCCATTTCCTTCATTGAGGACATGGCCGGCCTTCCCTTTAACAAACAAGCTTTCCTTGCCCTGAAAAATGTCATAAATAAGAAGCATCTCAGCGATAAACTTTAATCCAGGGAAGGTCTTATGAAATCTTGGCTCGGCAAATTGATCAGCGTAATTGGCATTTCATTGCTCACATTGGCAGCTCAGGCGCAAGTTCCATCGGCTGGTGAAAGACTGAGCAATCCAGAGTATTTGGGATCAGGCCGTTTGCTCACCATTCGCATCGTCCCTGCAGATCGCACCGCCAAACTCTATGTGGTCGGCAAAAAAGCCGCGCAAATTGAAATCGGCAAAGACTACCAGGTCATCGAAATCACGGCTCTCAATAAAAAACAAAACGAGACTCTCGAATTCCGTCGCGATGGCGAAGCTTATGTGATTTCCAATTTGCCTAAATGGAACGAGCCCTACGATCTCAAAGTCCGAGCGGAAACTCGCGGCCAAAAAGACGAAGTCAAAGTTCGCATCGACAAGCAACCTTGATTGACCTGGCTTTGAATCCAACTGTGACTTACAAAACTTTATTGCAAAAAATCGGCTTTCCGCTTTTCGTCCTCGCGGTAGTGACCACGGGTTTGGACCAATGGATCACCGGCAAAATGGAAATCCTTCTTGCCGGCCGCGAAGGCCTCACGGCCAGCATCTGGCTGCTCGGTCTGACTTCGTTATCCCTGAGCTTGATCGGCCCCTTGTTGGGAATTCTCTTGGCTCTGTCGGCCATTCGCCAAGAATCCATTCTGTTTTTTTTGAAACAACATTTTCAGCAAAATTTGATCGAGGAAATGCGAGTTTTCGGCTGGACTCTCTTGTGGTTTCTTTTGTTCATCTTGCCGGGCTTTGTGCGCATGCTCCGCTATTTGTTCGTTCCCTTTGTGGTGACCTTGGACCCGGCCTATCAGCGTGGCGAAAAAGACGCTCTTCAGGAATCCCTGAAGATTTCACGCGGCCGCTTGCTGAAACTACTTGGCCTGGCCGCACTTTTTTTCCTGATACTTCCGGCTCTTTTGACCCTGTTGGATCAGTGGCGAGGCCTTTGGCAAACTCCCCTTCCTGCGCTTGGGATTTGTTTGATTGAAATGCTTTTGAATCTTTGCTTTATTTACTTGTTGTTAGGCTTGTACCAGAAAGGTGTCGCCCATGAATCTGTTGTTTCAATGGAAGGAAATTAAGACTCGCGGCCGCGGTTTGACTTTCGATGACGTGCTCATCGTTCCCGCCAAATCCGAAGTGCGCTCGCGACGAGATCCGCAACTGACTTCGCAATTGACTCGAAAAATTTCAATCGAAACTCCCATCATCGCTGCCAATATGGACACAGTGACCGAAGCGGAAATGGCCATTGCCATGAACAAACTCGGTGGCGTCGGCATTTTGCACCGATTCGTCAGCATCGACGAACAGGTCGTTTTCGTTCAAAAAGTGAAAGCCAGTGGCGCGCAAGTCCTCTCCGCCAGCATTGGCGTCAATACCGACTACCAAGAGCGCGCCAATGCTTTGGTCAAAGCCGGAGTCAATGTCATGACCATCGACATCGCTCATGGACATTCGGTTGCGATGACGGACGTGATGAAGTGGCTCAAGGACACTCATCCCCACGTTGAAATCATCGCTGGAAATATGGCAATGCCGGAAGCGGCTCGTGATTTGATCGAAGCTGGCGCTGATGCCATCAAAGTGGGAATTGGGCCCGGTTCGATGTGCACCACTCGCATCATCACCGGTTGCGGAGTTCCGCAGTTGACCGCGATCGCACTTTGCGCAGAGGTGGCTCAAGATTATGGCGTGCCGGTCATCGCTGACGGCGGAATCAAAACTTCAGGCGATATTGTTAAAGCTTTTGCCGCGGGCGCGAGCACTGTGATGCTCGGCTCGATGCTTTCAGGGACGATTGAAACTCCCGGAGAAATTCAACACGGGCGAAAACAGTACCGGGGAATGGCTTCCAAGTCGGCGCAAGTCACTTGGCGTGGAGGAGTGCCAGAAGGCATGGCGCCCGAGGGCGAATCCACTTTCGTGAATGTCAAAGGACATGTGAAAGACGTGGTTCTGGAGCTGACCGGCGGGATTCGCAGCGGCATGAGTTATGTCAACGCCACCTCGGTGGCTGAAATCAAAGAAAAAGCCCGCTTTATTGAAATGAGTTCAGCAGGTTACAGCGAGTCCCGAGCGCATGGAGTTAAATCCTGATTGCCGCCTAGCGTCGAAAAGCAGCTCCGCGGCTTTGACGGAAACTAGACCAAGTCTATTTTGACCCGGACCTGGCGAGATTGTATTCTGCATACAGCTTAAGGCTCCTTAAGCAACTGCTCAAAAAACTTTTACAGACTTCGATAAAACCCGCAGAAATTGCGGGTTTTGTTTTTTCACGCCCTCCTCTACAATCAAAGTATGGCAACAATCGGAGTTTTCGATTCTGGAGTGGGCGGTCTCACAGTTCTCAAAGAGCTGGCCCATCATTTTCCGAAGGAAAATTTTATTTATCTCGGAGACACGGCTCGACTGCCCTACGGAACCAAATCTCCCGACACCATTCGTTCCTATTCGGAGCAAATTCTCAATTTTCTGCTCGAGCAAAAAGTCGACGCCCTGGTCATTGCCTGCAACACGGCTTCTTCGCAGGTCCCTGAAAAAGAGTGGAAGGGTCTGCCTGTTTTCAATGTCATTGAGCCGGGAGCCGCTTTGGCGGCGCAGAACAGTTTGAATAAAAATATCGGAGTTCTCGGGACTCGAGCCACTGTGACGAGCGATGCCTATCGCAAAGAAATCCTCAAAACCTCCCCCGAAGCTCGAGTGGTGTCTCAGGCCTGCCCCCTGTTTGTGCCTTTGGCCGAAGAGGGCTGGCTCGAAGACCCGATCACCAATTTAATTGCCTTTCGCTATGTGCAACCGCTGCTCGCACATGAAATCGACACTTTGATTTTGGGCTGCACTCATTATCCGCTGCTCAAATCCGCCATTCAAAAAGCAGTCGGCAGTCAGATTCTGCTCGTCGATTCAGGCAAAGCCTTGGCTCTGAAATTAGAAGAGGCTTTTGAAAATCAAAAAATTCAAAGAGAAAATTTGGATATCGGCAAAGGGCAAATTCGCATTCTCGCCACGGATCTTTCCACTCACACGGAAATGCTCGCGCGCACAATTCTTGAGCCCTTGAGCATTCACTCTTTCGAAGTGGTTCAGCTTTAAACGAAAATTTCCCGGGGCCGGGCAAAAAGATTGTAATCACTCATCATCGCGGCGCCATATGCGCCCGAATCCGCGACACACAGCCAGTCACTTTCTTTGAGGCCGACAAACTGTCTTTGCTTTCCCAGAAAATCCGAGGACTCACACACCGGACCCACCACATCGGCCAGCAGAGACTCGCCAGTGCGCTGAAGCAATGGCAAAATACGGTGTTCCGCTTCGTACAGAGCTGGGCGAATCATGTGATGCATTCCTGTGTTGCAGAGAATGAAATTTCTTTCGCTGGTTTTTTTGATGTACTGAATTTCTGTTAAGAGAACACCACTGCGGGCGACCAGATAGCGGCCGGGCTCAAATTGAATTTGCGCTTCCAATCCCGACAGCTCTTGCTGCAGAACCTGACTGTATCGTTGCAACTGATCAGAGTCTTCCTTCACGCCATTGCTGGCATAATCAATTCCCAAGCCCCCGCCGACATCAAAAGTATTCAGCGCAAAACCTTGAGCTCGCAAATCTTCAAACAAGCGGCGCTGTTTCTGCAGAGCCTCGCGAAAAGCTGAAAATTCCAGAAGCTGCGAGCCAATGTGAGAGCTCAGACCCACAAAGCTCAAATGGGGACTTTCTTTGAGAATTCTCAAAGCTTCGGGAATCATCACCGTTTCAATGCCAAATTTATTTTCGCGGAAACCAGTCGAAATATAGGGATGAGTTTGGGCATCGACATCTGGATTCACACGCAAAACAACAGCGGCTTTTTTCCCCATGTCGCGAGCGATTTGAGCAATTCTCTGAAGCTCCGGGAGACTTTCGACATTGAACTGGCGAATTCCGGATTGCAGACAAAGACGGATTTCTTCTTTGCTCTTGGCCACTCCGGAAAAGAGAATTTGTGCGGGTGAAAAACCAGCTTCCAGAGCGCGCTTGAGTTCGCCGCCACTGACGATATCGACGCCGATATTTTGCCCGCGAAACAAGCGAAGAATTTCCAAATGCGAATTGGCTTTCATCGCGTAGTGAATGGAAAATCTCTGCGAACTGAGAGCCCGAGCCACGGCACTTTGAAACTGCGCCAAGCGCTCTACCAGCCCTTTTCGAGAGTAAACATAAGCGGGATCTGCCCCTTCTTTCACCAAAGTGTGAAGACGCACTCCATCGAGTTCCAATTCCAAATTTGAATTGTATTCGAGTTTTGACACGGCTGTGCTTTTCTCCTAAATCTAACTCACATGAAGACTTTTATTTTTGGCAAAACCGCTTTGGGCCTTCCGATTTCAGCTTACCGATTTGCTCCGACTGGCGCAAACAATCCCGCCAAGGTCCTGATTCTCGGTGGAGTCCATGGCGATGAAATTGAAGGTGTGGTCGCCGCTCAAGGTTTGCTCGAGCACTTGATGGCTCACTTCCCTTTTCAATTGGATCTCACTTTGGTTCCGGCTTTCAATTTGGACGGAGTCCTTCATCGCACCCGTGGAAACTTCCATGGCGTGGATCTCAATCGCAACCTCCCCACCAAAGACTGGTCGCCTGAAGTGAAAACCCCGCGCTACCATCCCGGGCCTTCACCCAACAGCGAACCCGAAAACCAAGCCCTCGTCCGTTTTATCGAAACGGAGAAACCGGATTGGATTTTGAGTTTGCACTCTTGGAATCCTGTTCTGAACGTCAATGGCGACTGCCTGGCGGAAGCCACTGTGCTGGCAGCAAAAACAGGTTACAAGATTGATGCGGACATTGGCTACCCGACTCCAGGCTGCTTGGGAACTTTCGCGGGCCTCGAGAGAACTTCGCCGACTTTGACCTATGAAATTGAACGCGGAATGGAACTGAAAAAAATTTTGGAGATCCATGTTCCCGCCATTCTTGCCGCTCTCCATGAAACTGAAAAACGAGGACCTCGCAAATGAATTCACAACTGATCGACCAGCTCTTTGAAGATCTGCAAAAAGGCAAAAGCCCTGACACCTTCACGGCCAACGAAACCGACGCAGTGGAAAAATGCATTTCAGCTTTGGACGCTGGACAATTGCGAGTTTGTGAAAAGACTGCACAAGGCTACATCACTCATCAATGGGTAAAAAAAGCGATTCTCATTTATTTCCGCTTGAAGAAAATGAATCCCATCAAAGCTGGCGATCTCGAATTTTACGACAAAATTCCTCTCAAATCCTGGAAGCCGGAAATGGGAGTGCGAGTGGTGCCTTCAGCTCTGGCTCGCTACGGCTCTTATCTCGAAAGCGGAGTCATCTTGATGCCTTCTTATGTGAACATTGGAGCTCGCGTCGGATCAGGAACCATGGTCGACACTTGGGCCACCGTGGGAAGCTGCGCTCAAATTGGCAAGAACGTGCATTTGTCCGGCGGAGTCGGCATTGGTGGGGTTCTCGAACCTTTGCAAGCCAATCCCGTGATCATTGAAGACAATTGCTTCTTGGGAAGCCGAGCGATTGTGGTCGAAGGCGTGATCGTCGAAGAGGGCGCAGTCCTGGGCGCTGGTGTCACCATCACGGCCAGCACCAAAATCATTGATGTCACGGGGTCGGAACCGCAAGTCCTGCAGGGCCGCGTGCCTGCGAATTCCGTGGTCATCCCTGGAACTCAAATGAAAAAGTTCCCGGCCGGAGAGTACGGCGTACCTGCGGCTTTGATCATCGGCAAACGCAAAGCGAGCACGGATTTGAAAACTTCCTTGAATGAGGCTTTGAGAGATCATCAGGTCAGCGTTTAGTTTTTTGAGCGCAGAGCTTCGGATGGCAGAACAAGAGCGGCACTTTTGGAGCTGTAAAAACTGCCGGCGAGACCAATGGCACAGCCGGCCACGGCCACCACCAAAACAAATCCCAAATCCAAAGAAGCCGGGATTTGCGAATCGTAGTAAATATCGGGCAAAACATTCAGTGGGTATTTCTCAATATAAAAACTAATCAAGCAACCAATCACCAAACCCGCTCCCAAGCCCAAGCCCCCCAGGCACAGACCAATACGCATAAAGAGCTGCTGCACTCGGTGAGTGGAAAAACCAATGGCCTGCAAAATTCCAATCTCGCGGCGCTTTTGTGAAATCAAAAGCACCAAAACGGAGATCATCGAAAAGCTCGCCACCAGTGCTGCCAAACTCAGAAACAAAGTGATGACGATTTTTTCCAGTCGCAATGCAAAGAAGAGAGCCGAATTGCGCTCTTTCCACGTCTGCACTCGCACTTCGGGGAAGCCTTTCATTTCATCTTTGTAAGAATCGGCTTTCGTGGGCTTGGGCACCCAAACTTCAATGCCAATTTGTCGGCTTTGAGAGTCTTTCAAGCGGCGCAGAGTGTGATCGCGCACATAAAAAATATTCTGAGCATCGACATCGGCGAGACTGGTGGAAATGATTTTCTTCACCACCACTTTTTCGTATTGAGGCGCTTCGCCTGGAGGCAGCAGCAAACTCTCTGGCGGGATGACCATCAAAGAATCGCCCTCAAACAGACCCAAAGCCACAGCCAGATCCACACCCATGAGCACTTCACCAGGGGCCAAGACTTCCGTGGTCAGGGGCTCGCCTTTTTTCTGCGAGTCGAGCTTTTGCATTTGAAAGAGCATTTGATTGAGACTGTCCTGAGACAATCCGCGAGCCACTCCACCGCGGAAATGCCCGTCTGCGGTTCTTAAAATCACATCCTGATTTTCAAAAATCTGAATTTTCAGATCGGGGTTTTGCTTCAATTTGGTGGTCAAAGGATGCACTTCTAAAAGCGAAGGCGAATTGACGTTGGGAATTTCCACTGTCAAGTGTGGCTCCACCGCCAAAGTTCGCGCCTGAATATTTTCATTGAGTGCTGTCATCACGGAAATCACGATGACCAAAGAAGAGACTGAAACCGTGAGGCCAATCACAGTGAGCCAGGAGATCCTTTTGACCAGGGCTCCGGCTCGCGATGAAAATAGATACTTCTTGAAAAACTCGAGGACCATGTCCCCAAAGACTACTGAATTATTCCTTGGCAGGCACTCGATTTTTTGTTTTCGCTGCCTCTGCTTCCTCTTGGCGAACCTCGTCGGCATTTCCTTTGACGAACATGGATTTCTGCATGGCCTTGATCAACACCACCGCCTCATCCAGAGCTTCCACGGCTCGCCGGCTGGTGCGCGGCAAATCGGGAGCCACTTCGGCCAAAGCTGGAATTAAGACTTTGAATTCCTTTGTCAGCACGGCCAAATTGGTGACCAATTCGCTCATGTCCTTTGCCATTTCGGGCGCTTGCCGATTCATTTCAGGCAGGATCAAATTGAGTTCACGAGTGGTGGTCGCCAATTCGCGCATGACCACGGCTAAATTTTCATCTTTGGACGCTTGCTTGGAGAGCTTGATCACTTCCAAAGACATGGTGTTGAGATTTTTCAAAAGCGGATCAATGCGGTCAAAAGCGTCGACAAATGCCTGAGTGCGGCCTTTATCAAGGAAAGCTTCGGCTAAGAATTTGAGATTTTCCATCATGCCACTCATGGCTGAGAGATAACTTCCCAACTGTTTGCCACTCATCAAAGTCATCAAATCCACAGTTTCATGCGAAGTCATTTCTGAGCCCCGACCCAAAGCCGCCGCCTCGGCCGAGCCGACAGAAAGATCCAGCACTCGTTCACCAATCACAAAAGGCCGCACCAATTGCGCCACAGAATCTTGCTTGATTTTGCTTTCAAATTTGCTCAAGACATAAAATTTGACCCGGACTTTGTTGTCTCCGGTCAATTCGACTTCTTCCACGCTTCCGGCTTTGAGACCTTGAATTTGCACGGAAGTTCCTGGATGGATTCCATCCCCGCTGACAAAAGATGTGTGCCAGTATACTTTGCTGTCAAACCAGCCTTGCTTGGCGGCGACACTGAGAAGCGAAACCACAAATCCCAGAATGGCCGTGGCGACAAAGACGCCGGCGATCCGTTCAAATTTGTTGAATTTGACATTCTTCATAGAGAGACAACCTTCTTTTCACCGTCGACAATTTCGCCGTAAATCTGTCCGCAATCCAAAAAGATTTCTTTGTGAGGCAAGCAGCTCATCAACTGCTCATCAAAAGAACTGATAAACACATGCTGGGATTTTCCCTGTTTGCGAAGTTCGTGAATGCAATCAAAGAACTTCAAGCTCGTGTCCTGTCCCAGCCCCACCGACGGATCATCCAGAAGCAAAAGCTGTGGCTCAGTGATAATCGCACGGATCATGCAGACCAATTTTCGCATTCCACCTGGAACATTTGACGGGCGTTGATCCTTGAGTTTGAAACCACCCAGCTTTTGCAAATAAAATTGAGCTCTCTCTTTGGCTTCAGCTTCCGAGCAAACTTTGTGATAGACGAGAGGCAAAATGATATTTTCTTGCAAAGTGCGATTGTGAATCAAACCGCCGAAATCAAAACCATAACCAATGGCCAAGCGGTAGGGAAGAAACTCCTCGAAGGACATTTCCGCCACATTTTGATCATTGATCAGGTATTTGCCTTTTTGGGGAACAGCAAGGCCTGCGAGAATTTGCAGAAGCGAAGAGCGCCCGGCTCCGGACTCGGCTTTCACCCAGACGATTTCACCTGTGGGAAATTCAAAATCAACATGCTCAAAAAGAGGATCTTGGCCCTCGAAGCCAAACTGCAGATTTTCAAATTTGAGACTTTGAATTGTCATATAACCCCCAGTTTCATCAACTGACTGAGATAGAAAAGCGAAGTGACAGTCAGATTGAAGACGACAACGTAAATAATGGAATTGACGACAGCTTGCGTGGTGGCCACAGGCACTTCGGTCGGGCTTTTCTTGACGGAAAGACCCTGGTAGCAAGAGACCACGAAAATAATCATGCCGCTGAAAATATTCTTGAGAAGAAACAGCCAGAGATCTTCAAAGGCAATGGCGTTGGCCAAAGAATCCAAATAAAAATTCATTGGTAAATCATTGAGCAATTTGGTGATCAAGAAGCCGCCAATCAAGGCACTGACAGTGAAATAAAAGGCCAGACAGACGACGCTGATCACACCGCCCACCAAACGCGGAAAGACGATGAAGCTCAGTGGATTGATGCCCATGGCTTCCAGCGCTTCAATTTCGCGGTTGGCTCGCATATTGCCCACTTCCGAGGCCACGGCCGTTCCCGAGCGTGCAATCACCACCAGAGCGGTCATCAACGGACCCAGCTCGCGGACAATGATCACCACCAATAGATTGCCGATCATTTGGGTGCCACCGAACAAATGCAAATTGCTGGAACTTTGCAGGATGACGATTCCCCCAGTGGCCAAAGACAAAACAGAAATCAGCGGAAGAGCCTGAAAACCGGTGAAATAAATTTGCGAGGAAATGACCGACAAAATGGTGCGCAGACCTTGTGCTTGATCCAAGAAAGTCGCGCGCAAAGACAAATACACCATGAGAAGAACTTTCCCCGTGTATTCCAAATTGCCAGTGATTGTCCGCCCCAGGCGGTCGACCGAGTTCCACACCATGGGAATTGAATCGGTTTTTTCGCGGAAAAATTGCACTGGGGAAGGGCCAGTTTCAGTTGCCTTTTAGTAAGCCCAGAGACTGTAAAACAAAGACTTCAGGACTTCGGTCGAGATGTCCCAAACTCCAGACTCTCCCCGTCCCGAATTGACAGCATATTTGATCAAGGAAATGTGCGAAGGATAACTGGCCTCAAAGGTCCGGTAAGCTCGGTAAATGTGCAAGTTGGAAGTGACCAAGACGACGTCCCGGCAGTTCAGGGCTTCGACGATGGAAATTGTCTGCTGGGCATTTCCATAGGTCGTGCCCGAACGTCTTTCCAGAATCACATCCTGCTCTTTCACATCGCCATAAAATGGCCAAAGCGGATAAATCTCTCGAAGAGTGGCACTGCCGTGAACTCCTGAAATGATCAATTTGCGGACATGACCGCGAGAAAGCAAATCCAAACCTTCCCGCAAACGATTCGAGCCGCCGGTGAGAACAACGGCACAATCAGCCGTGGGATCTTCTTTCCAGGAATTCACCGGTTGTGACGTGACAAGGCCGAACTCGCGAAAGAGTGCGGCCGACAAAATCAATAAAATGAAAAATGAAATCGCAAATGGCTTAGCGAGCTGCGATGACTTCAATTTCCACATTCACACCTCTTGGCAGACCGGCGACGGCCACCGTCGAACGAGCTGGAGGTTGTTCAGGGAAATAACGTCCGTAAACTTCATTCACCGTTTGAAAATCGCTCATGCTCGTCAGAAAAATCGTGGTCTTCACGACATTCTGGAAGTTCAATCCAGCTGCTGTCAAGACAGCCTCCACGTTTTTCATCACCAGCTCGGTTTGCGCTTTCACATCGCCGCTGAGCACTTGTCCCGTGGCAGGATCCAAAGCGATTTGACCTGAGCAGTAGACGAGATTGCCAATATCGATGGCTTGTGAGTATGGACCAATAGCAGCTGGGGCATTGTTAGTTTGAATAACTTTTTTCATGATTCTTCCTTTTTAGAAATAAAATGCGAGTCCGGCACTGACGAAAGATTCACCCAAAGTGCGGAAGCGGGTTTTGCGAACCGTGGTGACGCCCACTCCGGATTCAAAATTGAATCCCAGAGATTCCAATCCTTGCAAAAAGAATTCGCCGCCAACAGTGGCTGCCAACTCGAAGCCTGAATTTTTCTGAGTGGCAACTTCCTGATTCACAATTGCCACTTGGCCAGATCCGAAGAAATTCATATTGTCTTCTTTGAAAATGATCCGGCGAACTGCACCCGACAAAGCAAATCGAGAGTTGTTCTCTTCCGTGTCGACCCCAATCGCCCCCACCAATCCAATATCAGCTGAAGGATAGTAGAAGGCAGCGAGACTTGGAAGACTCATGGTCACCAAAACATCCCGGTAGCCAACGCCCAAGCGGCTGGAAAGATCTTTAGCCGAAGCGGAGACTGTGGCCATTGTCAAAGCGGCCAGAACTGCGAGACTGAGAGATTTCATTCGAGACTCCTTGAAAAATGAAGAGACCATTCAAGCCATCTCAACCGTCCTGATCAATCAATTTTTGAAAAACGCCACGCAGTTTCCCTATTTGAGGCGTCACGTCATATACGGAATGTGGACAAGCCCCGAGCTTTTCTGTAGATTTTTTCTTCTCTCGTGACGTGGGCCTGTGGCGCAGCTGGGAGCGCGCTTGCATGGCATGCAAGAGGTCGTCGGTTCGATCCCGATCAGGTCCACCAATTTTTCCAGGTAGCGGCTTCCTTTTTACAACCCAGTGCTTCCAGAGACGACTCGTTTCGATTCGATCTTTATCGTTGATTTCCCCGACATCACTAAACATTTTTGTGCGAGCTTTTTTCCTTGGGAGTTGCCGGCACTTACGGCCAATGAGCTCGTCATTTTCGTTTAGGAATTCGTCACTCGACCAGAAATCAAACAGAACCTGCTCGAGTTGGACATGGTCCCCCGCTTGCAATGCTTGAAAAGCACGGGGGTCATATGAAATTTCATTTCAATACAATTCGCATTCTGCAGCTTCTGATTGTCTCATTCTTGAGCGTCTTGTCTTTTGAGAAAGCTGATGCCCAGTGCCAGCCTGCTCCCCTGACCAATCCAGCACCGGATCGCCTGACTCGCCTTCAACATTCGAATTGCGCCAATGTCAGCCGCATTCAAGTTTCCGAGCGCCCCGACTTTTCTCATCCCTCAGGTGTGAAAGTGAAAATCACCAATGTCGCGGCCGATAAGTCTTATGTCGATCTTTCTGTCTCTTATGCCAACGGCATTCCCGGTGGCCGCGCTATTCCTTATCAAGTGAATCCCAGAACAAAAACTCTGAAAGTTTTGGGAGTGATCTACACATTCCAAGATGAAGATGGCCGCATCTTGCCTCCGGGCGCTTATGAAACTCCCACTTGGATGCGCCGTTTGATTTTTGGCGACGGAGTCATTGGTTATGACGGTTACTACAAAAACAACTCTTTCAGAGATCACATGCACCAGAGCACTTTGGGTCGCATTCAATTGACTGGTGAAATCTACCCAACTGTCGTCGTCATTCCTTTGGCAAAATTTCGTCAATTCCTGAGCGGTCAAATCGCCAGCATTGGCGATGAAGTCTATGCGGCCATTGAGCGGGAAAATCCCGGCTATTTCACTCGCAATCAGTACGATGTGACATTTGCCTACTCCAGTTACCAGTATGCGATCAACCGATTTGGCTACAGCTTGGGCATGGGCGGAGGCCCCGGAATGGGATCTTCCATGGGAATGAACATTCCTTTGGATTTGGCCATTTCACAGTTGAATCAAGTGCAAGAAGAAGTGCGAACTTCCTTTGATGAGTTGAATGTGGTCACTCGCTTCAATGTGAGATCTGTCGAAGGGGTCTGGCTGGAAAGCGACGTCAACCGCACAGGCACCAATTATTTTACTGGCGGATCGATATTGAATTACAGAAACAGTTCCACTTATTTCTCGATCAAATTGGGAACTGCTCTGCCTTCTCCGCAAACACGAGTGCGCGTTCGCTACTCGGTCTCTCTGGGAGCCACAGCTGCCAGCACTCAAAAGGACACACTGGATGGCGGACATGGCTTCGGCCCTTCTTGGATGTTCCACGAAATGTACCACCATATCAGCATCCACTTTGGATTCAGCTCCAAACTCAATATCGGGGACTATTACCGCAACAACTCGGCCGGCTATGATTTGATGACCCAAGACGACCGTCAAATGAAACACCCCTTGAGCGGCCAATTCTTTCGCGATGGATCCATCCTGAGCGCTCCCAATAAATACTCTTTGGGATTGGTGACTCCTTTCACTTTGCAATATGGTGAAAACGAAACCAGCATCCGTCTCTACAAAACAGAATTCGGAGATTTGAGCGAAGTTCTGAACAACATCACCATGATCAAAGTTCCCTTGCGCAGAATCGCTGAACCGTCTGGAGCATTGCGCGTTGGCGAAATTAAGACAGGCGAAGAGTTCTTGCTGCTCGAGTGGAGAGACTCTTCTTCTTTGAGCAACGGCGCTTACAACTTTGACCGAATGAATTATGCCGATGGCCTGGTGGCTTACCACATGGTGCAGACGGATGCCTATCGACCCACCACTCATGGTGTGGACATCATTGACACGATCGATTCGACACCTCCGTTTGAGGGCGGATTGAGCCAAACTTTGGCTTCGCCACTTGTCTTTGGGCCGGCCACGGGTGTGTATGAATTCCAAGTTGATGAATTGTGGAATGAATTGGCCGCTGGAAAATTGGCTGACCAAACTCCTTATTTACTCAGCGAAGGTGTCGGCACCAAGACTTTGTATGTTCGCTATCAAGCTGCCAATGGCGTGATTTTGGGAAATTCCGCCCTGACTCTGGATCTCTCAACTAGCTTGGTGGCTGAGCAAAGATTACCGATCTTGTCAGCGAGCATGGTCAATGGTTATGTCGCAGGCGCCAAAGCCGTGACTGCCAATTACCGGGGCGTGAACGGATTCTCGTCGATAGTTTTCTCGATTGATGGGAAAAAGATCACCGATAGACTCAGTTTCTTGAATCAATCAACAGAGACCTTCTATTTCAACACCAACAACTTCGCTCCCGGCACTCATACTTTGAACATTGAACTTTACGACCGCGCTTTTGTTCGCTCCACTTATCGCATCAATTTTGAGGGCACCGCCGCTCCGGCTTTGGACACTCTCGCTCCGATGGTAGGCTTTATGTCTCCCTCTCAAAGCTCCACAGTTTCAGGTTTGGTGGCCGTGAATCCGACGGCAACAGACAATGTCTCTGTGACTCGAGTGGATTTTTATGCGGATGGAATTTTGCTCGCGAGTGACACTTCGGCACCATTTGCTTTCTCTTGGGACAGCACTCGTTATTCGGATGGAGCCCACAGTTTGAAACTGATCGCCTACGATGCTGCTGGCAATGCTTCAGCTCCAGCGCAAATTGCAGTGAATGTTCTGAATCAGCCTGTGATTGTCGAACCAGCTCCACAAATCGTGACGACACCGATTTCGTCTCCGAATCAGTCGACAATCTCATCTCCTGCCCCAGCTCCCGCAGAGGACACAGTGGCACCTTTGGTCGCCATCACGTCTCCGGCTTCAGGCTCAGTTGTGATTCTGGATTCGACAATCCAAATTCAAGTGCAGGCTTCAGACAATGTTGCAGTGGCCCGCGTGGATATCTTCGTCAATGGCTCACTGATCTGCCAGGACACTGCTGCTCCTTATGCTTGCGCTCACAAAGTGCTGAAGAGCCGCTACAAGCAAATGCGCATCGATGCTCGCGCTTACGATGCCAAGGGCAATAACAATATGGCCACGATCTTTGTGACTCCGAAAAGGTAGATCGAGGACGGACTTCCTAGCGGCAGGGAGAAATTGTGAACGAATGCGCGACTTTGTCGTCTTCTGAGTAAATGGAATAAATCGCTTTGAGTTTGGACTCTTCGATCCACACGGATCCAGAGTCCAGATCCGAGGCGCTCGTTGAATCAATCGAGCTGATCAAGCGAAACAGAATCTCTTTCGCTTCTTGAAGATCACCCTGGTAACAAACCTGAGACGGAGTTTCCTCGCTCGTCAATTGTGTGAGATCCCTGACTGAATCGCGTCTCACAATCTCCCTCATCCCGAGACCATTCTCGAAAATCAAAACAGTTTCGGCGGCTAATGTGGGAGCAGCCAAAAACAACAGCACAGTGAAAATGGTCTTTTTCATAATAGGGACTCCTGTTCGTCGAAATACCGAAGATAAACGACCAGTCTCCAACCTCCCACTGTCAGATTTCTAACAGGAAGATTTTTCCCTGAGGCACGCCAAACACGAAGGATTGACAGACCTCTCCCGTCGTTTCATTCTCATCAGATGAATTCTATTCTCATTCTCAATGGCAGCCCACAGGGGAAAAAAGGCAATTGCTTTCTTCTGGCTCAAAAAATTCAAAACGCCTTGCGCGGCCAATGTCGAACCCAAGTTCTGAATTTGGCGGAGGCAGGCGCCTTGCGAAAAGCTCCTGCCGCACTCAAAAAAAATAAAGCCGTGATATTTATCACCGGAACTTATTGGGACTCATGGGGAAGCCCCTTGCAAAAATTCTTGGAAATCAGCACGGATCTCGAAGGGCGTCCTGAAATTCTGGGGAAACCTGCCGCGGTTTTTGTGATGGAGCACTCGGTGGGCGGCAAAGGAGTCCTGTCGAGGCTGCAAGGAGTTCTCTCCAGTCAAGGCTATCTCATCCCTCCGATGAGTGGAATGGTGCTTTCATTGTCTTCCACTTTGGCTTTGAAAAACTCCAAGTCTCAGCACGCTGAAGACTTTTGGAGTCAAAATGATTTCTCTTGGATTTTTCACAATCTGCAAACCGCCATCGGATTGCAAGCGCCTTGGAAAGCTTGGCCAGTCGATCGCAAAAACTTTCGTCAGCGCTGGCTTCGCTAATCAAGGCTTGCAGACAGGCTGTTCTTGCGGAGCAGAAGGCGACCCCGGAGCCGGATTTTCCGTGGGTGTTGGCGACTCGCCGCCTGTATTCCCTGGCAGTTTCTCCGAAAGCAAATTGGCTGTGGTGCCGCCAAGCGAGTTGAGAATCAAAGAGCTGTTTTGATCAGAATCTCCAGTCAAGTAACCGTTGTAATTGATCTCGGGATTGGAAAAGCGGCGAATGCGAGGCACGGTTCCATAAGCCATGATGGTGCGAAAACTGCCTGCAGAATTGACATAGCCATCCGAGTGTCGAAGCCCCACATTGTGACCCAACTCATGACTGAATGTGAATGCCCGGAAAGCCGAAGATTTGACAATCGTGAAGGCCGAACTGGCAGTGGCTTGAATGTAACCAATTCCAGCCACCGTGTTGTTCGGATAAGACCCTACCACCGTGACTTGATCCGCACCGAGAGCCGCTCTCTGGGAATGCACTTCATCCCACCTTCCATCGCTTTTTGAACGCAAGGACGACAGGTCTGCAGAAAAATCACCTGTTTCATTTTGAGACAAAGCCATCGTACCCACCCAGCGAACACTCAAAGACACCCCACTGTCGGCAAAGGCCTTATTGGTGTCAGCGATCCCCATTTGAATCAGAGCTTGCATGGCCTCTACACTGCCCACGCGAGCCAGGGCAGCCGGAGTGTAGGCCACCAACATATCGATCACGGGCGTCCCATCTGCTTGATCTTCTCCAAACTCCGGGGCCTCATCACGACTTTCCGGGGAATTCTCAGCCTGGCAATCGCCATCATCAGCGAAAGTCAATTCCGAGATCAAATGGCTTCCTTGGCCATCGGACTCCAAAATAAAGTTGGCCTGGCGAGAGCGCCAAGATCCTAGCAAGACATGGGATTTCATCGACATCGTGAAGGAACTGTGAGGGTCACTCCCCCAAGTTCCGGAAACGACGATAGAGTCGGGACCGTAAGTTTGAATTTGTTCCACTTTCAAAATGATGTTGGAACCAGGAAAGAGCTGCAGGCTCACACTCTGAGAAGATGGATTCAAAAAAAACTGACGAAATTTTGATGTTTGCACCTGCACTCGTCGCAACCGTTTGGCGACTCCTGATGGAGCTGTTGATTGTGCGGAATCTTGATCCAAGGGCAGGTCTGAGAAAATATTTAAAGGTTGGGGGTTTGCAATCACTCCGGCATTCGAAGTGCAGAGGGGCGCTGGCGAAAGAGCGTTTGCCGGACTGCCGGAGCCCGAACTCCCTGAATCACAAGCTGCCAAAACAGAAAAACACACACCGAGGAGGAAAACCTTGCCGTTGGATTGGATATTTTTTTTCATGAAGAAATTTAAACACCCAACGGGCCGGAAAACCACGCTGGTGGCTACTTTCCGGTCCTTGGTCTGAGGTGTTCAAAAATCAAACTCTGAGCAAATCAAGAAGGGATTGCGAAAGTGGACGGAAGTATTTGCGAAAGTTTTCCGTTGGATTCTGGATCAAATTTTGAATTTCTTCAATTTTCTCAGGAGAATTTCCATCAATCACACGAATGAACACAGGGTAACCTTGAATGACTTTGGGATACGACTCGATTTCTCCCATTTCATTGGTGACTTTTTTAATGGTTCTTTGTCTCAGGCCTTTGCCAACCGGCCAGCCATTTTGTTTGTCCAAGAGAACAATCGGGCTTTTGCGAGAAAACTTGGGGTCCGTGAGAAGCCGGAAGACCGCTTCGGCGTCGCCAGGACACAGACGAATGCAGCCAGCCGAAGCTCGCATGCCAATCGCGGAATCACAGCGAGCCTGGGGAGTTTCGTGAATGGCTGTTCCGTATTCGGACTCAAACCAAAGACTGAAAGGCATGACTTCGCCAAACTTTTGCGAAGTGTAACGCTTTTGTGCGCTCTGCAATCGGAAATAGCCATCATGCGTGTCGGCCACTCCTGGAGCGGTCTCTCGCCCTGTGGACACGGGGACGACTTTCGCCAATTGCAGTTGGTCCTGGCTGTTGCGAAGATAAATGTACAAAGTCTGCGGAGTTCGTTGATCACCACGGCGAAGCTTTCCGGCTCTTCGACTGACGGATTTGTCGATCAAGACAAAGACTTGATAGCCATTGTATATGTCTTCCACGGCCCGCCTGTAGCTGGGAGCATCATCCACCGGAAGGACTTCGGTGGCTTCCGTGTCATCTTGCTGAACTCGAACTGGATCTTGGATCTCACCACTTTCGACGGCTTTTTTGTAGTCTCGGAATTTTCCGACCATCTCTTCAAATTCCATCAAAGAACTCTCAGCCGCCGTTGGAGAGGCTTTGGCTGTGAAAGCCGACAAGCAAAGAGACACCATCAAAAATGTCCAAATCAATTTACTCAATTGCATAGAAACCTCAGTCTTCACTCTCAATTGCAAGGCCATGCCAGCGCATTTCGGGCCTGAAAATGATCAAAGATTCGACAGCTCTGGCTTCAACTGCGCGAAGTTTTTTAAATTTTTTGAAATATCATCAGTGACGAGAAAGGGCCCAGTGCCCACCCGGGGCAATTTGTCCAAGGGTTGAGTGCCAAGCCTGTCTTTTTAAATCAGCAACTACTTGAAATCACAGTTTTCCGTCCCTGGAACAAGTCCTGCTTTCCAACCAGGCTCGCCCCAAAGGCGCGGAGGTCTCATGTCCCCCATTCGGACGATTCAAATGACTCTAATCTTCAGCCTGCTCGTCAATGGACTCTGCGCTTTTGCTGCCAACAAATCACTGGATCCAAAATTTTTGCGACAGGTGGTCAGATCCAATTTGCAGTTTATCTCATCGGAGCAAGTGCAAGCTCCTAACAATTATTATGTCTCAGGAGAGTGGCCGACGAGAATCCAATCCACGGTGCTTCCCGTCGCTCTCGGTGTTGGCAAATTGATTGGCACCAACCAGGAAGCCTCCGCTTTCACGACGGCTTCTGTGGTGAATGCCTTGGCCAGTCTTTATTTGGAGCATCCGGAAATGCACCAGGACGCCGAATTCCAAATGATTCCATTGAGCATTGCTCGCGCAGTGCCTTCCTTTGAACGCTACCGCGAAGGCGATCTTTTTAATTTTTATCCGCCCTTGATTTGGAAAGGTGTGCGAATTCATCAGCCCATCGCCATGACTTTGATTGATGCCTGGAAAGGTTTCACCAACATTCCTCAAGATGCCGACACGAGCTCGGTCGTGCACTCGGCTCTCTTGTACCACTCTTTGATTCAAGGAGAATTTTATCAGGTTCCGCAAGCGACTATGGAATCCTTTGAAAGATTCCGGGATCAAAACCGAAAGTCGCATTTCTACAATCGCCGCGAAAATCGCCAAGAAACCGGAGCTTTTATGACTTGGCAGATGGATGAAAATGATCCCCGCATGCCCAGATATTGGTTCGCTGCTCCTGAAGAAGGTGTGCGAATCCCCTTCAACCGCAATGATGTGGACTGCATCGTCAACTTGAATGTTTTAAGAATGATGTCTTTGAATCGTTCGACTCCCAATGAAGGACACCACAAAGCTTGCGCCATGATCAATGACATGATCAATAAGAAAGAGCACGCCACTTGCGGGATCTACTATCCAAATTCTTTTCAGTTGGCTTACTCAGCGGCGCAGTTGCAGAAAACTGGAGATTCTTGTCTGAAGGCCGAGCGAAAAAAAGACCTGGTCCAATTTATTTTGAAAAATCAAAACGCGGATGGAAGCTGGGACAATGTGGGGAATCCTTGGAACGACCAAGTGCAAGCCACGGCTTTTGCCATGACAGCCCTTCTCGAATTCGGAGACTGGAATGACCATGGCCTCCGCACTTCACTGCAATACGGAACTGAATTTCTCCTGAGTCGGCTCGAAAAGCCCCGCCGTGGCCCCTGGCATTGGAAAGGCGAGACTTTCTTTACAGCCACAGCCATCGCCCGTTCACTGGTGATTTGGAAATCCAATTCCTACACCACGGCCGTGGCTGCTGGGGCCTTGCTCAAAATGGCGCAACGTTTGGACTAGCGAAGCGCGGGTCGGCTTTTTCCAACCACCAAACGGTAGATAAAGAGCACAATCATCGCTCCAATGACAGACATCAAAAAGCCTGCAGGCTCACCGGGAGCATACATTCCCATCGCCGAACCGGCCCATGATCCCAGCCAAGCACCGACGATCCCCAACAGAGCCGTAACCACAAATCCCATCGGATCTCGGCCTGGCATCAGAAAACGAGCAATCAAACCGACAACCAAACCAATCACAATTGTTGCAATGATACCCATAAGAGCACCTCCTGTTACGGAATCATGTAGCAAAGGCACAGCCAAGATCTGAAAAGGCATTCCCCTGTTTTCACGAGGACAATGAGGCATTCATCCCCTGCGAAATGACAAATCCGCTTAAGCAGCCCGACCTGAATTTTTCAGCATCAGCAAATGCTCTCGCAATTCCAGCGCGTCCCGCTGGATTCGAGAGCGAGTGCTTTCCACATCCCAATTGGGAAAGAACTGCACATAAAGCTGCATTTCATTGATTTTTTGAAGAGCCCAGGAAGAAGTGTTTTGCAAATGATCGCGCAAATACAAAAGATCGTGATTCCATTCGCGCATGCAATCACCATAATCATATTCATGGATGGACTGAACATCAGACAGAAAGAGATCCAGTGCTTGCACAGGATCCTGTGGGTCCGGAATCTGAGGATTGAGAAGTTTCATAGGGACCTCCCTTTCAAGAGGAATTTGACCTCTCGAAAGGGATTGTCAAAGGCAACTGACAGAACTCAGAAAATCAATCGCGAAATTTCAATTGACCTTCGCATTCGATCTGAGTGCGACGGTGACCACGTTTGTCTGTGGTGATGTCAGAAACTTGGTAGCGACCTTTCAGAACATCCAAAACCACAGTGAAAGTTGTCATTTCACGTGTTTCAGAATCGACTGAAATGTCCTGAGTGCGCCAGTCAGAATCCGTTGGGAGCATTTGATACTGCCCGCCAGCTGCAACTGACAATTCAGCTGTTTTGCCGTCACAAGAAGTCGCAGATCCGGCACCTGTAAATCGAAGCTGCTCGCAAGCCGCTTGCGTTGTTGTGGAAGGCTGGAAATCGAATTTCATCGTCTCACACTCAGAAGCTGAAGCTGCACAAGCCAGAGAAATCACGAAGCCCAAAGCCAGTGTTTGTTTGAACATATATACCTCCGTTCAATGGGGGCATCTTACTCTCTTTCGCCTGACTCTCCAGTGTCAGCATTTTGAACAGTAATGTTTACCTGATGACAAGATTCAGTTTATTTGGAATCCTCCGGCTTTTGGAGGCCGACCACCGATGTTCAACCGAAACCAGCGCTGGATTCCAGTGACTCTTGCTGCGATCGCCCTGCTCTCTTGGGCCCTGGCTTCGACTGAGGCCAAAGTGGCCACGCCAAAAATCAATCCCGCGCTCTCCGAAAACTCGAGCAAAACACTTGGTTCCCCACAGCCAAACCAAACTGCTTTCGTCGTGAAGTCTTCGCAAATCGCCGACCCTGAAATGGAAAAGTCTCCAGAGCAACAAGTCTTGGAAAAATGCCAAGCTCAAAATCCCAAAGCCTCTATCGCCCAATGCCAGGGACTGATTCATCAAAAGAAAATGCAAAACCTCTTTCAGTGGGCCAAAACTATCGAGAAAAATATCGAACATGAAAACTCAGAAGAATTGATCAAAGGATTTGTGCGTCTTCTGGAAAACGGCGGCGCTCAGACTCCGGGTCTCTTGAAAAAGCTTGAAGCGATCGTCGAAGAATTGGAAAAACGCAATCCCCGCTCTCCGATTCCAGATCGAATGAAGCTCGCCATCTTTATCATGGGCTCGCATGACAATTCAAAACTGGCCAGAGATCCCAACTTCCAAAAAGCCCTGCAACAAGCTCGAGAACAGCATCCCGAAGATTGGCAGATTTATGAATTGCAACTTTTCACTTGGGGCCAGACCAACCCCCTGAATTACGAGAAAGAAATTGCCAAAATTCTCTCCCGCGATCCGCTCTCCTTGATTGGCCGCTATCACACAGCTTGTCTGCATTGGAATCAAGGAGCTCGAGAGTTGACTCAAACCGAACTGAAGAGCCTGATGGCCTCTTTCCCTTCCGAGCAACGACTGGAATCGACATTGGAAAAGACTCGCACGCAGTCCATGGGACAGTCGCCTTGCTCGATGACGTTGAATTTTTCGCCCGAAGACTTTCAGTAGCTGAAATTTACCTATTCTCAACATTCTGAAAAAAAGATGTCCGCTTCGCAGTCAAATTTTTAGCCACTTTTTAAAACATTCCAGATTTGATTTGGCGCCAGATCGAAAATTCGATTTTTTAAATCACTCCCCCTAGACTGGAGCAAATGCACAGGTATGTGCTGTGGGAGGACCCAATGTTCAACAAATTCACCAAGGCCTTTGTGATGACTCTGGCCTTCGCCAATCTGACCATCGGCTGCTCCGGTCAGAACTCAGGCTCCAGCGCGCAGAAATTGGAAACAGTGAATGCGCCAACGTCCATGCCGAAAACGGGGAACTTTCGTCTGAATCTAACAGACGCTCCTCATCCGACTCTTTCGCAAGTGGTGGTCAATGTCGATCACATCGAGTTGGTCTTGGCCAAAGGCAATAACGAAGGCAGACTGATCCTGGCGCAGGGCTTGGGTCCGATTGATCTGCTGAAATTGCGTGATAGCGTGCACTTGCCAATTGCCGATCTCGCTTTGAAAGATGGAGTGATCGTCAAGCAATTCCGCCTGATCTTAAAAGAAGAAGGCAATTTCATGCAGAGATCCCAAGATGGTTCTATGTGTGATCTGAAAACTCCCAGCCAACATCAATCCGGACTCAAATTATTGATGCCCGCTGGTGGTATCGCCATCGAAAACGGACAGGTTTACTCTTTGATGGTGGACTTTGACGTCGATCACTCGATTGTCGACAATCCTCATGGTTGCTTGCTCAAGCCCGTCCTCAAAGTGAAATCTTTGTCACAAGTCCCTCAGGCTCCTACAGACTCCACTGATCCCACAAACCCCACGGATGACAGTGGCACTGGCGACAGTTCCGCTCCTGGCGACACAACAGGTGACAGTGGTACCACAACTGGTGACACCAGCACTGGCGGCTCCACCACAGACAGTGGCTCCGCAACAGGTGACACCAGCACAGGTGGTGGAAGCTCGGGCGGCACGGATCCCACGACCGGAGGTACCGGCGGCTCAACCGGAGTCGATCCGACAGATGGTGCTCCTGTGATCATCGAAGGAGATCCCACTTACTTCTATTGATTTTGAAATGCGAAATGGATTTGCATTTGAAAAGGCGGTCGGCAGGACCGCCTTTTTTTTAATCTTCGCCCAAACGGACTTTGCCGCGATTGGCTTTGATTTCCGAGCGGGATTTTTTTTCGACTCGACGACGGACTTTGGAGGCCCGAGTCGGTTTGGTGGCCGTGCGCTTTTTCGGGACAAACAGTGAGCGCTCAATCATTTCATCGAGCTTTTGCAAAACTTTGCGGCGATTCGATTCCTGATCTCGAAATTCATCGCTTCTTAAAATCAAGTCCCCGTCTTGAGTGATTTGATTTCGCAAACGTTGCAGGATTTTTTCTTTGTCTTCACTGGTGAAAGCCACCGATTGACGAACGTTCCAGCGCAGGAGAGCTGCCGAATTGGTGCGGTTGACATGCTGACCGCCAGGCCCACGGCTGCGCGTGTACTCCAATTCAATTTCAAACATAAATCGCGGAACGTATTTCATTTTTTTGCTGCCAACCTGTAAATGACTCCTGCTTGATCATCCGAAATCAACAAGGAACCGTCAAAGTAAACTTCGACATCCACAGGTCTTCCCCAGGCTTCTCGCCCCTGCAACCATCCTTCAATCCAGGGTTTGTACTGAGGCTTTCCTTTGGCATCAAACTGAATTTGACTCAAACGATACCCTTGCGGCACCAAGCGATTCCAAGAGCCATGTTCGGCCACGATGATTTGGCCTTGCCAGAAGCGCATTCCCAAAGGGGCCACATGCGCTGGTAGTTCCACCTGTGGCGGGGTGAAGGATTCACATTTCTTTTGAAACTTCGATTCTTGAATTTGACTGCCATGACAGAAGGGAAAGCCAAAATGCTCCCCGATCTGGCTCAGTTTATTGACTTCATCGGGTGGCCGATCCTCACCCATCCAATCTCGGCCATTGTCTGTGAACCACAGCTCTTTGCTTTGTGGATTCCAATCAAATCCCACAGTGTTGCGAATTCCTTGCGCCACGATTTCTTTTTTGTCAGAGTTCACATCCACCCGGTAGAGCCGCGCATATTCGCTCCCGGGGTCACAAACATTGCAATTGGCGCCCACTGGCACATACAACAAGCCATCGGGCCCAAAGCGAATAAATTTCCAACCGTGATGCCGGTCTGAAGGAAATTTCTGCGGCAAAGTTTCCAGTTTCAAATTCTTTGCCGTGGCTTTGGCTACATTTGCCAATTTCCGAAGTTGGTGAATTTCAGCCACATACAAATTCCCATCGCGATAAGCGACGCCATTGGGTTGATTGAGGTTCTGCAAAAGGATTTCGACTAGCTCGGCTTTGCCATCTAAATTTCCGTCATGCACTCGGTAAACGCGGTCGCCGCGGGTTCCGACGAAGACTTCGCCTTTTTCGCCTAAACTGAGTGAACGAGCTTCCGGGACCAATGCAAAAACACTGACTGTGAAGCCTTCTGGAATTCGCAGTTGTTGCAATGGCAGTTTGGGATCCTTCTGTTCAACCAAAGAAAACCCAGGATCAAATTTCAAGCGCGAGGCCGGAAAATCCAAAACTTTGGTTTGCAAAGCTTGCTCTCTGGTTTTTCCCGCAGAGACTCCGATAGAAAAAATCATCACACTGAGAAAACTGATCGATAATTTCAACATGCCGACAGTCTGCCACAAGCGAAATTCACTCCAAAATTCTTTTTATGCCGCAGAGAGATGATCAAGACTGAGCAAAGATCTGACTTTCGACATTTGTCATTTTCCCATCGCAGTGCACATCCTTTTTTTCTGGAATGAATTCATCTTAGATTGAAGGCAACACAGGCGAGGTTCTTCATGATGAATTCATTCAAAACTCTGAGGACTCTGGAAATCAATGGTCAGGTTTTTCACTACCACTCTCTCCCCGCTTTGGAAGAATCCACCGGTCTCTCTTTGGCCCGAATGCCCTACAGCCTGAAAATTCTCTTGGAAAATCTTTTGCGTCATGAAGATGGAGAAACAGTTCGTCGCCAAGAAATTGAATCACTTCTCAATCAGGACCCCAGCAAAGAATCCAATCATGAAATTCAATTCACTCCGGCCCGAGTGCTCTTGCAAGACTTCACGGGCGTGCCAGTGGTCGCCGATTTGGCAGCTATGCGAAACGCCATGCTCGCTCGAAAGGGCGATCCCCGCAAAATCAACCCCTTGGTGCCAGTGGACTTGGTCATCGATCACTCGGTGCAGATGGACTCTTATGGCAGTTCTGATTCGCTCGCCATCAACACTCGCTTGGAATTTGAACGAAATGCCGAACGCTACCAGTTTTTAAAATGGGGACAGCAAGCTTTCGACAATTTTCGAGTGGTGCCGCCGGAGACAGGAATTTGCCACCAAGTGAATCTCGAATTTCTCTCGCAAGTGGCGATGACGAGCCAACGCAGCGGCCAAAATTATATTTTCCCCGACACTCTCGTCGGCACCGACTCGCACACCACCATGATCAATGGCCTCGGCGTCCTGGGTTGGGGTGTCGGCGGGATTGAAGCCGAAGCAGCCATGCTGGGGCAACCTTGCACGATGCTGCTTCCGCAAGTTGTTGGATTTGAATTGAAAGGCCGTCTCTCGCCGGGAGCCACGGCCACAGATCTCGTCCTGACTTGCACTCAAATGCTGCGCAAATTGGGTGTGGTCGGAAAGTTTGTCGAGTACTTTGGCGAAGGCCTGGGAAATTTATCGATTGCCGATCGCGCGACTTTGGCCAATATGTCTCCCGAGTACGGAGCCACTGTCGGAATTTTCCCCGTCGATGAAAAAACAATTCAGTACCTAAAAGACACCGGTCGAAGCGAGCAAGCCGAGCGCTCCGAAGCTTATTTTAAAGCGCAAAATCTCTGGGGAGCCCCCAAAGAAAAGATTTCCTATTCGACAATTTTGACTTTGGATTTATCGACTGTGGAAGCTTGCATGGCGGGCCCCTCGCGACCACAAGACCGAGTTCCTTTGAATAAAGTGCGAAGCTCCTTTCGACAATTTCTTTTGCACCGACACAAAGAAGATCTCAGCACCTTTTCGAAGGAGAAATTGGCCGAGTGGGTGCAAATGAGCGATAGCATGAAAGGCATCAGCTATGAAACTTCGGCTTTTCATCCGCACGCCAACTTAGGTCCCTTGGGAGCCACTTCGGAAATCAAACTCAAAGACGGCACTCGTTTCAATTTGACTCAAGGATCGATTGTCATTGCCGCGATCACTTCCTGCACCAACAC
>JACCDW010697532.1_pt1 | contig 29146 bp, 28 predicted proteins | sample 7449781 | NCBI WGS metagenome assembly JACCDW01 (sample SAMN15323449, study PRJNA562643) | freshwater metagenome | isolation source: river surface water | place: USA:Blue River Watershed | collected 2017-08-18
TTAGCTATGGCGATTACCTCAGATCTGGCGCCATTGCCAAACTTTCTCCCATCATGGACGCTGTTTCTAAACATGCTGCCAATGGTGGTTTTGTAATGGGAATTTGTAACGGTTTCCAAATTTTGACTGAGAGCGGACTGTTGCCGGGCGCTTTACTCCGCAATACCAACATCAAGTTTAACTGTAAAAATGTGTTCTTGAAGCCTGGCACTACCAACTCTCAAGTTACCAATAAACTTACAGACAATCAAGTGATTGAAGTGCCTATCGCCCATGGCGAAGGAAGATTCTATTGCGATGATGCTACCTTGCAAGAAATTGAAAACAATCAACAAGTGATTTTCCGTTATTGCGATGCCGATGGCAACATCACCCCAGAATCTAATCCCAATGGTTCTATTAATAACATCGCGGGTATCACCAACGCCGGTAGAAACGTTTACGGCATGATGCCACATCCAGAGCGCTGCGCAGCCGATTACCTGTTGAATTCCGACGGTAAATTGGTGTTTGAAGCGTTATAGGCTCATAGGATTATTGGCTTATGGGATTATTGGCTTATTGGCTTATAGGATTATGGGATTATGTACCGATAGATATCGGGATTAAGGTTTAAAACGATCACAATCAGAACTTTAAACTCTAATCTCTAAACTCTAAATTAACAATAATGAAAAGTTTCATTCGAAAGTCGCTCACGTACATTTTAATTCTGCTTTTATTGACGGGTGGAATTACTGCGGTTTTGTTGAAACTTTATCCAGAGGTATTTTTGAGTAGTCGGGTGGAATATGTAATGTGGAACAAGCAGTTACAAAGGATTCACAACACCAAAAACAAGCAACATTTGAATGCCATCATTGGAGATAGTAGGGCAATGGCAGCTATCAATCCGAGGGATTTATCTCCAAATTATCAGAATTTTTCTCTTGGAGGGACGTCCTTTTACGAGGGATATATCACCCTCAGAACCCTTCTTAAAACCAACAAAATCGACACGCTTATTTTGTGCTATGCGCCTGTTCATTTTGAAAAAAATGGAGGGAATTTGCTTCAACGCACCATGGTGTTTCGGTACTCTGAATGGAATGATATTGAGCAACTTGGCGAAATTGAAAATCGTTTCAATGCCAACATTGAAACCAAGGAAAATCAAGATGAGCAACCACTTTCAACCGCTGATAGATACCTGCATTTTTACCATGAACCTTTTACTTTTCGTGGAACAATGATTGGTCAGTATCAGAAGAATTGGGACGCTTCTCCCATTGAAGCTCAGGTAATCAAGGAATTGGATCAAAATTTGGGACAAGCTTTTTACGGGAGAAATACATCGATGTTCGGTGTTGCCGAAGAAGCCAGAGAATTGAATTTTAAGCCGAATCCTGTTATTGATTACTATTTTAACGAGATCATGGAATTGGTTAAAAAGCACCATATTGCCTGCCACATTGTTACGCCGCCGATGAGTAAAAACACCTTTAAATTTGCTAAAAAGGCTTATTTTAGGGCTTATTTGGGACATTTACTGCGCATCCAAACAAGATATTCCTTTGCACATGTTGATACATCGCTGCACGTTTATAGTCCCTTCCACTTTGGCGACGCAAGCCATGTGAATGTGTTGGGAGGGAAAAGGTTTATTTCAGAGCTTATAGGATTATAGGATTATAGGATTATGGGCTTATGGGCTTATGGGATTATAGGTAAATAGGGTTGTTATTAAAAAAATATTGGTTTGCATTCATTTAAACTTTTATTAATTTAAGAAAAAGTATTTTAATTGTTCAAGCACGTATAAACCAATAAACCAATAAGCTAATAAGCTAATAAGCTAATAAATCAATAAGCCAATAAACCAAAAAGCTAATTTCGTAAAAAATGCAAATAATAAATTCAGATTTTTTCAAATTTAAATAGGGACTCACAATTGAATATTGTTACAATTGTATGAATCAAATAAAAATATATTCTTATCAAAAACTTGATGTTTGGAAAAATTCAGAAAAACTGAACAGTAAAATATTCAATTGTGCGGCCAACTTTCCCAAACACCAAGAATACATTTTAAAATCACAGATTTTGAGGTCGAGTTTATCAATCTGCGCAAATATTGCTGAAGGCTCAGGGCGATCAAAAGGAAAAGATCAAGGACACTTCATGCGTATTGCCTTTTCCAGTCTTATGGAAACCGAATGTCACTTACTAATAGCCGTTAATCTGGAATATATTTTACCAGAATTCTTCAATCAAGAATTAAAGCCTTTAATTGATGTTATAGGCCGACAATTAAACGCCCTTCATAAATATAATTTGGACTTTATTACACAGAAAAATAAATGAAATAGTTTATTGGCTTATGGGCTTATGGGCTTATGGGCTTATCGGCTTGTTGGCTTACGGGATTATGGGCTTATTGGTAAACAATATACGTAACAACAAAGAGTCTTGATTTGAATTTATATCAATGTTTTTGATTTTGTTGGAAGTGATTCTATAGTTCAAGTTATTATAAGCCTATAAGCCTATAAGCCTATAAGCTAATAATCCTATAAGCTAATAATCCGATAATCCTATAAGCTTATAAGCCAATAATCTATTTACTATAAACACTCTTCTTACTCGTACTTACAATCAAGTCTCTGCTGATGGGAAAGGGCAATCTCAGTTTGTCGGTGAGCCAAGTGAGTGCGGACAAAAAATGGTAAACAAAGCCTTGAATTTTAACGGAAGGACGTTTTTTGCCCAAAAAATCGGCGATGGTATGAAAAAAGGTTTCGTACGATAAATTATGGGTGACCCCTAAAATGCGGTGACCAAAATTTTGGGTTTGATAAATATCGATAATTTTCTGACACAAATCATCCACCCAAATGAATCCATTGCTACCCACTGGCACTAGCGGATTTCCAGATTTTATAATCCCAATAAATTGATTTTGAGGCGTATGGCCATTTCCAATGCCCATGATAATTCCCGGATTGATTACGCCAACATTTAGTCCCTCCTCTTTGCCACGCCAAACTTCCAATTCTGAGTAGTATTTGCTCTTGGCGTAAGTGGTGTTGTATGGTGAATCTACCCACTCCGAATTGATATCAATGATATCGGTATTTTCTGAGCGCGATAATGCTGCAACAGAACTCACATGGACAAGGTTCAATTGATTGGTTTTCAAACAAGTATTCACAATGTTTGCTGCACCTTCGATGTTGTTTTCGAGCAGTTTTTGATCGTCAGATTTTTTGAAGGACACCAAAGCTGCACAATGAAAAACCACGTCGAAAGGTTCATTCATGATTTCAAGTAAAGAATCTGTGTCTAAAATATCTCCACACACCCAACTAAAATGATGTTCCAAACCTTGTTGCACTTTTTTTAAATCCAAGGAAATTGATGTGGCACCAAACTTTCTCTTCAATTCATCCACGCTACCACTCAAATAATGATGCTTAACGGAATCAAAAAGATTCATTGAACTGGTGTCGCGCTTCATTGCAACCACTTGATAACCAGCACTCAACAAATGCATACACAAATGTGAACCCACAAATCCAGTGGCCCCAGTTACCAAACATTTTTTCATCATGATTCAAAGATACTGAAATTAGCTTATAGGATTATTGGCTTATGGGATTATAGGTTTATAGGTTTATAGGCTTATGGGATTATATTATTCAACCACGAAGTGTAAACTTGCGAAGCAATAAACCATGAAGTGTAAACTTGCGAAGCAATAAACCTCGCAGTGTAAGCTTGCGAAGCATTAAACCGCGCAGCGTAAACAACGAAGTGTCAACCACGAAGTGTAAACTTGCGAAGCAATAAACCGCGCAGCGTAAACTTGCGAAGCAATAAACCACGAAGTGTAAACCACGAAGTGTCAACCGCGCAGCGTAAACTTTAAAATATAAATCGTATTTTTGCTCCATGCAATCATTTGAAAATCGTCCGATTCGGGTACTTATTGCCAAAGTTGGGCTAGACGGACATGATCGTGGGGCTAAGGTTATTGCTTCGGCTTTGCGTGATGCGGGCATGGAAGTGATTTACACTGGGTTACGTCAAACTCCAGAAATGGTGGTTCAAACTGCGCTTCAAGAAGACGTTGATGCCATTGGTGTGAGTATTTTAAGTGGTGCACATAACACGGTTTTCCCGCGAATTTTGTCCCTCATGAAAGAAAAAGAACTCAACGATGTTCTGCTCATTGGCGGTGGCATTATCCCCGACTCCGATGCCGACGAACTCAACAAAATTGGTGTGGCTCGCCTGTTCGCGCCAGGTACCGAAATGAGTGAGATTGTGGGTTATATTCGTGAGAAAGTGAGGCTTACAGGCTTATAGGATTATGGGCTTATAGGATTATAGGCTTATAGGATTATAGGCTTATAGGCTTATAGGTTTATGGGCTTATAGGATTATAGCTATCGGGAAATAAGCTAATAAGCCCAAAAGTTATAAATTTCTAAGAAAAATCTATTATTTTTGAATATCATGAAAGCCTACCAAGATTATATCACTATTGATTCCAATATTAGATTTGGTAAGCCAGTTTTAAAAAACACCCGAATTTCAGTTTCAGATGTACTCGGTTGGCTGTCAAACGGTATGACTAAAGATGACATTTTAAACGATTTTCCTGAATTAACCGAAGAAATGATTTTGGCGTGTTTGGCATTTGTGGCAAATCGTTAAATCAAGAATACTAAAGTTTATAAAAGTTTATGAAGGTTTATAAACGTTTATTTAAAACAACCCATAATTCTAAAATCCCGATAGCTATCGGGACGTCAACCTATAATCCTATAAACCCATAATCCTATAAGCCTATCATAATCCATTATGCAAAACATTACAACACATACCGAAGACAACATTACCATTATCACCATTAACCGTGAGAGTAAGTTAAATGCCTTGACCATAGATACCTTGAGGGAAATTAAAGAGGCGGTGACCATTGCCAATGCCGATGATTCTGTTTATGGAATGATCATCACTGGGTCTGGTGAAAAAGCCTTCGCGGCAGGTGCCGATATCTCTGAATTTGCCCACTTCAACGAAGAACAAGCTACCCGCATGAGTGCCGATGGACACGATGTGATGAACACCATTGAAGATGGCAACAAAATTTGCATCGCGGCCGTAAACGGTTTCGCTTTAGGCGGGGGATGTGAGCTCGCAATGGCTTGTCACCTTAGAGTGGCCAGCACCAACGCCAAATTCGGACAACCCGAAGTGAACTTGGGAGTGCCTCCAGGATACGGTGGAACCCAACGCTTGATTCAGCTCATCGGCAAAGGAAAAGCCATTGAACTTTTGGTAACCGGTGATGCCATCGATGCACAAACCGCTCTTCAATTAGGACTTGTGAACCACGTTGTGGAACAAGTAGAATTGCTCGATTTCTGCAAAAAAATCTTGTCGAAAATTGGCAGTAAGAGTCCTTCTGCGGTGCACAAAGTGTTAAAATGCGTGAGCGACTTTTACCGTCCGAACGTGAACGGCATGCAGCGCGAAATCTACGAATTTGGCAGTGCATTTGAAACTCCAGATTTTAAGGAGGGCACTGAGGCGTTTTTGGAAAAAAGGAAACCTTCATTTAGAAGTTGACGCGAAGCTTCAAGCAAAGCTTTCAGCTACGCTGTTTACACTTCGTGGTTGACGCGGAGCGGGTTTATTGCTTCGCAAAATTTACGCTGCGCGGGTTGACGCTTTGCTGTTTACGCGGAGCGGGTTTATTGCTTCGCAAAGTTTACGCTGCGCGGGTTTACACTTCGTGGTTTACGCGGAGCGGGTTTATTGCTTCGCAAAGTTTACGCTGCGCGGTTTAGTTTAATTCTCGGATAACTTTAAACTATAAACTTTAAATTTGTTTAATGAAAATTGCCATTCTAGGGAATTACGCCACACAGTTTTTATATAAGCCGTTGGTGAAACGATGTAAGCAGGGGCAGGGGTTTGAGGAGGTGGAGTTTTATCATGCGGAGTTTAATACCATTGATTTTGAAATGATTGACAATCAATCCGGATTGTTTCAATTTCAGCCGGATTTTGTGGTGTGGCATGAATCTACATTGGCTTTGAGGGACAATTTCTATCAATCCAATATTGCCAACAGAAGTGAATTTGCCGATCAATACATTCAGCGTTTGCAGCAGTATTTGCAAAATTTGCAAGAGCAGCTGCCGAAGTGCAAAGTGTTGTTTCCAAACCATGCCCTAAATTTCAATGATGCCATTTTTGGCAATTACGGGAACAAGGTGCCCAGTTCTTGGGATTTTCAAATTAAAAAGATTAATTTTTTGTTGAATGAATTGGCATTGCAACAACCGAATTTTTATCCCACAGAAAGTTCTCCAACACAGATAACAGTGCCCATCACGCATTATGCCATGGTGGTGAACGCCGAATTGCATTTTACGCCTAACTACCTCGAATGGTTGTCGGAGGAATTGGTCAAACAGATGCAAGCGTTTTCTGGAAAGTTCAAAAAGTGTGTGATTTTGGACCTCGATAACACCCTGTGGGGCGGAATTATTGGCGATGATGGACTTGAGAACATTCACATTGGAAGTTTGGGCATAGGGAAAGCTTTTACGCGTTTTCAGAAATGGCTCAAAGAGTTGAAAAATAGGGGCATTATTTTGGCCGTTTGTTCGAAAAATGAAGAATCTAACGCCAAATTGCCTTTTCTAGAACACCCGGAAATGGTACTGAAGCTCGATGATATCGCGGTTTTTGTGGCCAACTGGGAGAGCAAAGCCGATAACATTCACAACATCCAACAGATTTTGAACATCGGCTTCGATTCGATGGTTTTTCTGGATGACAATCCGGCCGAACGCGAAATGGTGAAGTCGCACTTACCCGAAGTTTGTGTGCCCGATTTGCCAGAAGATCCGGCGGAATATTTGCCATTTTTAATTTCCCAGAACCTGTTTGAAACTGCCAGCTTTTCGGGCAACGACCAGGAGCGCACCAAGCAGTATCAGGCGGAAGCCCAAAGGGTAGAGCTGTCGAAATCGATCACCAACATGTCCGATTACCTTGCATCTTTGTGCATGGAGAGTCATATTAGACCATTTGAACCTGTTGATATAGAGCGCATTGCTCAATTGACGCAGCGCAGCAACCAATTCAATTTGAGAACGGTTCGATACACGTCGGCGGATATTGAGGGAATGATTGGCAATCCCAATTTTTACACGTTGGCGGTGAACCTAAAAGACAAATTTGGCGATTACGGCCTCATCAGCGTGGTGATTGTGAACCTCGATCAAGACACAGCGTTTATAGACACCTGGGTGATGTCGTGCCGGGTTCTCAAGCGCGGTGTAGAGCAGGAGGTAATGCGCAGAATACTGGAAGAATTGCAGCTTCGGAGCATCAAAACCCTACGGGGCGAATACCTTCCTACGGAAAAGAACAAAATGGTTTCTTCCCTCTTGAGGGACATGGGCATGCAAGAAGTGGGTGAGGGGGTGTTTGAGTTGGTGGTTTACTAAAAAAAAGGACTGCTTATTGCATCTATCATTTATTTTGTATAAAATTTACTACATTTGTGTGGTTTTGGCTAAATTAGAGATACATAAAAAAATAAGGAAGTCTGTGCAACGTGTAGGTGTACAGCGTTTTTTTACGGCCTTAATTTTGATTTTAGCAGGTTTAATTTGGAAGTTTTTCCAAGTTACCGGCGATGCTTCTTCTGGTTTAACATTACAAAAAATCCTTTCATTTTGGCCTGTTTTTTGGGCTTTGTGGATGGGAGGTGGCTTTTTGTGGTGGGTGTTAAGTGGTTTCCGATCTGTTAATGGACTCATTTTTAGTTTTGCCGGTGGTGCCTTTATGGCTGAGACCGTAATGCCCGGTGTGGTCATGAACACAGACAATGCACCATTTTTTATCATTTTAATAGGTTTGTTTCTTTTTGCTTTGCCGCGTAAAAATTATCAAACTACGGCATACTCTTATGGAAAAAGTGGTTCAAATAAGGAATCTCATAAAACCAAATCTCGCTCTCGAGCTTATAACAAGCCAATTAGTGAAATTAACCAAAATAATTCACAATAAAGATAATTCACATACAATAATAATGTCCCGAAACATTTTACAATTAACAAAATTCATTTTTCCAGTTTTAATTGGCACTTTCTTTTTTACATCTTGCGTGAGCTATAAAAAGCAAATATTTTTCCAAGGTGTGAAAGATACAATCTATACAGCATCCACCAAACAACAAGACCCAATTATTCAACGCGGTGATCAGTTGAGCATCATGGTATATGCTTTAGACCAAGAAAACGCACAAATCTTCAATCAACCCATGGCTGGAGGTCAAGGTGGGAATATGAATCAAATGATGCAACAGGGAGGACAAGGTGGTGGTATTATGGGCTATTTGGTGGATGAATATGGCAACATTGAGTTCCCCAAATTGGGCACACTTAAGGCAATAGGATATACTCAGCAACAATTGAGAGATTCTATCAAAAACAAACTTTCAAACTATGTGAAAGAACCCATTGTTAATGTGCGTTTTTTAAACTTTAGGGTGACTTTTATGACTTCGGATAGGGCAATTACTCAAGTTGTGACCAACAACAAAACAAGCATTTTACAGTTTTTAGGTACGGCAGGAGGAATTTCGTGGATGGATAAGCGTGATAATATTTTGGTCATTCGACAAATTGGTGATTCAAGGCAGATTTTCAGAATTAATTTAACCGATGCTTCTGTGTTTCAAAGTCCTGCATATTATTTACAACCCAATGACATTGTTTACGTGGAACCTAATAAACGCAAGTTCTTGGAAACCAACATGCAGTTGTTGAGTTATGTTACCACTATTGCCAGTACGGTGAGTATTTTGGTTTTGTTTATTAACAGTTTAGCGAAATAAGGAGAAATAAAAGTGAGAGAGTTTAATACTGATTTAGAAGAAGAAAATGCTGGTCAAACCAATATTGGTGAAATAATATTAAGGGATTTCTTGCCCTATTGGCCCGTAATTTTTGCGGCTGCTATTATAGGTTTTATATCGGGTAAGGTTTATTTACGATATCAAAGACCTGTTCATCAAACGGTTGCTGGTATATTATTGAAAGATGAAAGTCAAAGTACGGACAATTTATTGAAAGAAGCGATTGGTAAACAACAAAATACTCCAATTGAAGATGAATTGGAGGTATTAAAAGGCACCAATGTGATGCGCAGGGCTGCAAAATTAGTAAATGCATTTTATTCAATTGAATGGACAGGGCAATTTAACAATTATATTGATTATAAAAATACTCAACCTTTTGACATTGAGTTTTTAAATCCTGATACTATACATCCATTTTCTGCATCCATAAATGTAAACAAAAATAATACGGGAATTATTTTAAATAATAGTAGTAATACTTATTTATATGACAAAATCTCCGAAATCAATGGAAACAAAGTAATTATTCACAAATTAGACTGTAAGAAATTTTATGTTAAAGGATATCAAACAAACAAGAAAATCACAATACATGTACTTGAATTAGAAGCTGCTGCCAAAAAAATGGGAAGGTCATTCTCTGTTAATAAAGATAAAAAAACCTCTACTATTAATTTATCATTAGTATCCGATAAACCTGAGCGTTCTAAAGAATGGTTGGAGGCCATTATACAAAGTTATCAATTGGAAACTCAAGCAGACAAAAGAAAGAAAGCCAAGTTTACCATGGATTTTATTGATGATCGACTATCTTATGTAGGACAAGACTTGGATTCAGTCGAAAGCAGTTTAGAAATTTTTAAAAAGCAAAATGACATTCAGCGCGTTTCTGCAGAGGCAGGTTTGTATTTGGAAAAGGTAAAATCGGGAGATCAACTGGCGGCACAAACGGATTTGCAATTGATGGTATTGAATGAACTTGAAAAGTATGTTCAAGGCCGAATAAAAAAGCCAGGTATGGTGCCCAGTTTGATAGGCTTGACTGATGCTAATTTGACATCATACTTTGAAAAATTGAACGAAGCGGAGACAAAATATGATTTGTTGCTGGAAGCCAATGGTCCAGAAAACGATGCGGTGCGTGCATTGAAAAAGCAAATTCAAACCTATAAATCGGCCTTGTTGGAAATCATTTCCAATACTAGGGTGAATTTGAATTTGTTAAAGAAAAAAGCGGAGCAGGATTTTGCAAAATTCAATGGGGAATATGATGCCATGATGCGCTCAATTCCGAGTAAGGAGCGAAAATTGTTGAACATTACCCGTCAACAAACCATCAAAAATGCATTATATACCTTTTTACTCGAGAAACGAGAAGAAGCAGCCATTCAACAAGCGGGTACTTTGAGTGATGTGCGAATTGTTCAGGCACCAACTTATGTTGGAATTATTAGTCCAGTGAAATCCAATGTTTTGGCGTCTTTTACAGGTGGATTTGTATTCTTTGTTTTGATCATATTATTCATCAAGAGTTGGGTGAATAATAAAATTGCCGGAAAATCTGATATTGAAAGCAGAACCAAAGTCCCGGTTTTGGCTGAAATTGTGCAGGTAGAGTCTGATAATCCATTGATCATGAAAGATGGAAACCGTAGTCTGATTGCGGAGCAAATTCGTGGTTTGCGAACCAACTTGAGTTATTTCTTGGATGCCAATGGGAAGGCCAAGATTTTGGTTTCATCGAGTATTCCGGGAGAAGGTAAATCATTCATGGCTTCCAACATTGCCATCGGTTATGCCATGGCAGGGAAACGAACCGTATTGATTGAATCGGATTTGCGTAAACCAAACGTTGCTAAACACTTTAAAATTGCCCGTAGAACGGGTTTGAGTGTTTATTTAACAGGCAATACCCAGAAAAACGATGTTATATTTCCTACAGAATACGACAATCTATTTGTAATCCCTTCAGGACCAATTCCACCAAACCCAGTAGAGTTGATCATGAACGGACGTTATGAACAACTATTGAAAGAGCTTGGTGAAGAATACGATCACGTTGTAATTGACTGTCCGCCAATTGGTTTGGTAACGGATGCTCAAGTAATAGGACAATGGGTAGATGCGGCCATCTTTGTAGTACGACACCAATACACCCCGAAACAAGCCGTAGAACAATTAATCGAACGCTTGCGTGAGGATGGAAAATTCAAGCAAATGGCCCTTGTTTTCAATGGTCTAAAAGGCGGTATTTCGGGTTATGGTTATGGTTACTCTTACGGCAAACGTTACGGATATGGTTACGGTTACGGTTATGGTTACGGTGGCTACGGTTACGGAAGCTATGGCGGTGGCTATGGTTATGGCTATTATGGTTCTGAGAAGAAGAAATCTGGCAATCCGTTGAAGTTGGCTTATAATGTGGTGGTGGTGCCTTTCCTTGCGTTTTTTGGAAAACGCAAGTAGTTTACACCTACGGTGAGTTTATACTTCGTAGTTTACACTTCGTAGGTTTAGGCCTGCGGCGGTATACACTTCGGCAGTTTACACCTGCGGTGGGTTTACGGCTGAAGCCGGTTTACACCTTTGGTGGGTTTACACTTGCACTGGGTTTAGGCCTGCGGCGGTTTATTAGGTTGGAATTGCGTTTTGGCTGTTTGTAGTGAATTTATATAGGGCGCGTAATTGAAGTTTTAATGTGAAGATGTCATTTTCGAAAGTTTGTATGAATTGTTCTTCAGTTAAGTATTCTCTATTTATTGCAAGAATCAATTGATTGATTACTTCAAGCAAACTTGAATAAGCAATTTTGTAAAATTGACCCTGTTCTTTTCCGACTCTTCGTCCAGAGCCTTCGGCAATGTTTGAACAAATTGATATTGATGCTCGTTGAATTTGTGAGATTAAGATATATTGTTCTGTATTGGGGAATGTTTTTGTTAATGTATAAATAGATTTATCAATTCTAGCGGCTATTTGCCATGCTTGTAATTTTTCAAAATTGTGAACTTTTCTTTTCATATTATTCGATACACTCTTTAAAAATTCGTCACCCAGACAGCGTATGATTTTTTTAGTTTTAAAATTTGCAAAAATCACCGAAGGTGTAAACCCACAAAGTGTAAACCGCCGAAGGCGTAAACCGGAGCAAAGCTCTTAAACCCAAAATCACTCCGTGTTTTTGCTCGTTCACTAAAAATCCTTTCTGTTCACTAAACGTTTATAAACGGCACATTATTTGTTGTAAATTTGTTACTCAAAATTGTATCAGTTACAAAAATAACACTGTAACTGAAGTGGCGAAGCTGTGTTGTATCAGCAAACATTTTTGAAATCACGGTTCAACTTTAAACCCGCCGAAGGCGTAAACTCACCACCGGTGTAAACCCACCGAAGGTGTAAACCAGCGTCAGCTGTAAACTCACCAAAGGTGTAAACTCTAATGACATTAGATCTCTTACTAAACGGTAAAATCCGTATCAAATTGTTAACCAGGCTTTTAATGAATCCAGCGAATAGGGTTTATCTAAGGGGTTTGGAGAAAGAATTTGGCGTTAGTTCAAACACTGTGAGGGTTGAATTGAATAAGTTGAGCGATTTGAAGTTGATTGAAGTTGATGAATCAGAAGGCAATGTTAAACAGTATAAAGCAAATACTGAACATCCTATGTTTTCGCCTTTAAGGAGTTTTATTCTAAAACAGTTTGGATTTGAGTCATTAATTGAACAAGTGTTTCAAAAGCTTGGTGATGTTGAAAGTGTTTATATCACAAATGATTGGGCTTCGGGAAAAGAATCGCCATTTGTTGATTTGGTGGTTGTGGGCAATATAAATAAAACCTATATGAATCGTCTCATTGAACACACTGAGAAAGTGATTCAAAAGAAAATTCGTGTGGCCGTTTACGATTCGTATTTCGAAGAATCTCAAATCACAGGAATACCTTTTATAAAATTAATTTGAGCAACTCAATTAATGAGTTCAAAAACAATCATGAAATGTAAACAGCGAAGCGTAAACAGCCTGAAAGGCGTCAACCGCGAAGCGTAAACTATTACGGAATGAAAAAAGAATACAAAATAGCAATCATCGGACTCGGATACGTTGGCCTACCTTTGGCCGTGGCCTTCGCCGAAAAATACAAGGTGGTGGGTTTTGATATCAATCTCTCCAGAATACAGGAATTGAAAAAAGCCAACGATAAAACACTTGAAATTTCAGAAAATCAACTTCAAAATGTGTTGATCTCTGATGAAAATTATATTGCCGACAATTACTCGCATGGTTTGTTCACCACCATGAACGTTTCTGATTTGGCAGATTGTAATTTTTATATTGTGACGGTTCCTACACCTACAGACAAGTTTAATCGACCCGTTTTAACACCCTTGATCAAAGCCAGTGAAACAGTGGGTAAAGTGCTGAAAAATGGTGACATCGTTGTTTATGAAAGTACTGTATATCCAGGAGTTACGGAAGATGAATGTATTCCGGTTCTGGAAAAAGTGAGTGGTTTGAAATTCAATCAAGATTTCTTTGCTGGTTACTCTCCTGAGCGCATCAATCCTGGGGACAAAGAACATACTGTAACCAAGATTTTAAAGGTAACCAGCGGAAGTACATCAGAAATTGCTGAGGAAATAGATGCTGTCTATCGTTCTATAATTATCGCGGGTACACACAAGGCACCAAGTATCAAAGTTGCGGAAGCGGCGAAAGTGATTGAAAATAGTCAGCGAGACATCAATATTGCTTTTGTGAACGAATTGGCTAAAATTTTCAATTTGATGGGCATTGATACCCACGATGTGTTAGAAGCGGCTGGTACCAAATGGAATTTTTTGAAATTCAAACCGGGTTTGGTTGGTGGACACTGTATAGGGGTTGACCCTTATTATTTGGCGCAGAAGGCCCAGGAAATGGGATATCATCCAGAAATTATTTTAGCTGGGCGTCGATTGAATGATGAGATGGGTAAATATATTGCCACTGAAGTCATCAAATTGATGTTAAAGAAAGACATCAAAGTGAAAAATTCTAATGTATTGGTACTTGGATTTACATTTAAGGAAGATTGTCCAGATGTAAGAAATACCAAGGTCATTGAAATTGTCAGTGAATTAAAAACCTACGATATAAATGTTACCATTTACGATCCATGGGCAAATCCAGAAGAAGTACATCACGAATATAACGTTATTTCCCTAAAGGACATACCAAATGATAGATTTGATGGAGTTATTTTAGCAGTTTCACATAAGGAATTTTTAGATATGAATATAAAAAACTTATTAAATGATACGGCAGTTTTTTACGATGTAAAAGGTTGTATGGTTGGTGAATTTGTGGATTCCAGATTATAATATGAAAATTTTAATAACTGGAGGTGCTGGATTTGTTGGAAGTAATTTAGGAATTAATTTAAAATTAATAAATCCAAGTTATGAAATTGTTGCATTTGATAATTTAAGGAGGCGAGGATCCGAATTGAACATTACAAGATTAAATGAAGTAGGTGTTCAATTTGTACATGGAGATGTAAGAAATATGGAAGATTTATTTCAAGTGTCAAATGTTGATTTAATAATAGATGCAAGTGCAGATCCTAGTGTTTTATCTGGTATCGATAGTGATGTATATCCACTTTTAAACACAAATTTAATTGGAAGTATAAATATTTTAGAGTTTGCAGTTAAATATAATACAAAACTAATTTTTTTAAGCACGAGTCGAGTATATCCTGTAAATGCATTGGAAAATTTGACTTTTGATGAATATGAAACAAGATTTCTATGGGTTGATAATCAAGATGTTAATGGAGTTAGTAGTTTTGGTGTTACTGAGGATTTTACACTTAAAGGAAGTCGGTCTTTTTATGGTGCTACAAAATTAGCTTCCGAAATGTTAATAGAAGAATATTCTGCGTTTAAAGGAATTCGTGCAATAGTCAATAGATGTGGAGTATTAAGCGGTCCTTGGCAAATGGGAAAGGTAGATCAAGGAGTTTTACTCTTATGGTTATCACGTCATTATTTTAAAAGTGAATTATTTTATATTGGTTATGGTGGTTTAGGTAAGCAAACTAGAGATGTTTTGCATATTGATGATTTATCAGAATTAATTAACCTTCAAATACTTGATTTTAAAAAATTTGAAGGAGAGGTATTTAATGTTGGTGGTTCGAAAGATATAAGTTTTTCATTAAAAGAATTAACAGAAATTTGCCAAAATGTTACAGGTAATATAATCCCGGTAAATTCTATTCTTGAAAATAGAAGTGCAGACTTAAGGATTTATATGGGAGATAATACAAAAATAACTCAATTATGTGGTTGGAAACCATTAAAATCCCTAGAAACAATTGTTAATGATTCTTTTGAATGGCTTAAATCAAATGAACAAATAGTTAAATCAATCTTTAAATGAATATAGCATTAATAACAGGATCGAGTGGTCTAATTGGTGGAGAAAGTGTAGATTTTTTTTCAAAGAGATTTGACAAAGTTATAGGAATAGATAACAATTTAAGATCTTACTTTTTTGGAAATAGAGCTTCTACAGATTGGAATCGTAATCGATTAAAGGAAATACATTCGAATTTTGATACTGTGGAAATTGATATTAGATCATATGATAGCTTGGAATTGATTTTCAAAGAATATTGCAACGACATCAAATTAATTATTCATACCGCCGCTCAGCCAAGTCATGATTGGGCAGCCAAAGAACCATTAACTGACTTTGGAGTAAATGCAATTGGGACTTTGAATTTGTTGGAGTTAACTAGGAATTATTGTCCGTCTGCTGTATTTATTTTTACTTCTACGAATAAGGTATATGGAGATACACCAAATTACTTACCATTAATTGAGAATGAATTCCGTTATGAAATTGAATCTAATCATGTTTATTTTGAAAATGGTATTGATGAAAACATGAGCATTGATCAAAGTAAACATTCTGTTTTTGGTGCATCAAAAGTGGCGGCAGACATTATGGTTCAAGAATATGGAAAATATTTTGGCATTAAAACAGGTATATTCAGAGGTGGATGTTTAACTGGACCTAATCATACAGGAGCACAACTACACGGTTTCTTATCATACTTGATGAATTGTGCAATTAATAAAGAGCATTATACTATTTTCGGTTACAAAGGGAAGCAGGTACGAGATAATATCCATAGCTATGACTTAGTAAACATGTTTTGGCATTTTTATCAGAATCCTAGAGTTGGTGAAGTTTATAATGCTGGAGGAGGTAGATATTCAAATTGTTCAATGATTGAAGCTATTAAACTATGTGAAAAAATTACTGGCAACAAGCTAAATTATGATTATTTAGATAATAATAGAATTGGTGATCATATTTGGTATATTTCTAATCTCTCAAAATTCAAATCTCATTATCCGAATTGGAATTGGAAGTATAATTTAACTGAAACATTGATTGAAATGTATAATGTAATTTTAAAAAGGATATGAATTTTCGATTATATCTAATTAAGAAATTAATAGCAATAAACGAATCAATTTTTTTCTACCCGAAATTGCGGAAAGCTTATAATAAATTATTAAATAAGGAAGGTGTAATTTTAGATGTGGGATCAAATTCTGGACAGTCGATAGATTTTTTGTGGAATTTCTAAACAATTTAGAATTATTGGATATGATCCAAATATTAGTTTATTTAAAAAATTAAATAAAAAGTATAATTTAGGTAACATATTGATATTCAACAAGAGAATTTCTAATTTTTCTGGTGAAATGCATTTAAATATAAATGTTTTAGATTTAACATCTTCATTTGAAGAATTAAATTATCAAAGTTTATATCTCAAACATAAATCAAGATTATTAGGTTTAAAAAACAGTAAGGATATAATTACAGTTAAGCAGTTAGTTGAGGTAAATACTTTAGATAATGAATTTAATAATCTTGCTTTAAGCAATGTTGAATTATTGAAAATTGATGTAGAAGGTCATGAATTAAATTGTTTATTGGGTCTAAGTTCAGAGAATGCTACTAAAATTAAATTTTTACAGATTGAACAGCATGAAGATGATATGTGTTTACATAAGAATCAATTTTCAAAAATTTCAGAAACATTGGAAAAATTGGGTTTCAAGGAAATAATCAGATTTAAACATGGATTTGGTGATTTTTATGAAATTTTATATCAAAACAAATGTTACTCTCAATAATTATCCCAGCCTACAACGAAGAACATAATATTGCTAAAACAGTGGCAACATTTTATCAAAAGTTAAAAATAGAAAGTATTAATCATGAGATTTTGGTAATAAATGATAATTCAAATGATAATACACTTTTAATTTTAGAAAATATTGAAAGGGAAATACCTACATTGAGACACATTACAAATTTGGGCAATAATGGTTTCGGTTATGCAATTAGAAAAGGATTAGATAACTTCAATGGTGATTGTGTTGCAATTGTAATGGCTGATATGTCCGATAGTCCTGAGGATTTGGTTAGTTTTTACCGGGAAATGGTGAAATCGGATGTAGATTGTGTTTTTGGAACCAGATGGAATTTGGGGGGTAAAACTTATGATTATCCTAGACATAAATTGATCTTAAATCGTATTTTCAACAATTTGATTAGATTATTATTTGGAATCCGTTATAATGATTGTACTAATGCTTTTAAATTATATAAAAAGGAAACAATTCAAGGATTAATGCCATTGGTTTCGCCCCATTTTAATTTGACAATTGAATTACCTTTGAAAGCAATTATTAGAGGATATTCTTATAAAATATTACCGAATAGCTGGCAGAATAGAACTTTTGGTAAGAGTAATCTTAAAATCAAGGAGATGGGAAGTAGGTATCTTTTTATTTTATTATATTGTTGGATAGAAAAAACACTTGTTAAAGGAGATTATGGAAAAATTAATATTGAAAAATAACTTACCGGCATTTGTAGTTTTTCTGATTTTAATTCTATGGAGAATTGTTAATTTTAAAACTACTCCTGAATTGGGATTGGATAATTCGTGGATGTGGTACCTGTCTCAAGCTCAAGCAACTGGAATGATTTTCGGCAAGCAAATTATATTTACTTGGGGACCATTGGCATTTCTTGAAACTGGTGTTTGTTTGACTAATTTTCAAATATGGTTTTACATATTGTATAGTATTTATAAAATCGGAGTGTTTACTTATTGTTTTAAGTTAATTTCAAATTATTATTTTAATAGTAAATATTATTTGGAATTGTTTTTTTTAGTTTCTGCAATAATAGCGGGACAATTAATTTCAAATACTGAAACAGGAGTTATAGTAAACCTTATTTTGTTAATTATAGTAAGTAAAATAAAGTTTAAAAGTAATTTTATTTTATTTCTTTCATTTTTTATTCTGTCTTTTTTTATTAAATTTACAATATTGTTTTCAGCTATAATACTTTTATTCTATTATATAATAGAAAATCGAAAATATATAAATTTAACAAATTTGTTGCAATTGTTAGGTTCGAGCATTTTTATTTTTATTTTATCTGTAGCTTTTAAAATTAGTTTATTTTTATATTTTAAGGGTATTATTAGTGTGGTATTAGGTTACTCAAAATCTATGTACTTTAATTCAGAATATTCTTCATTTGATAACTTGAATTATTTTTTATTTTTTATAATTATAAATTTGTATGTTATTTATTGGATTAAATTCAGATTCGATAAATTGCACTGTGTTTTACTATCTCTATTCCTATTTGTTGTTTATCAATCTTCTTTTGTCAGGTTTGATTCTGGTCATGCATTAATTTTATTAATAATTATACCTTTTATTTTGTTATTAATATTAATAGATAATGGCTTTTTCTTAAAGAGTGGAAATAGGGCCATGAATAATTTTTTGTTAATTTTTTCGCTTTTTTTTTATGGATATTTTTCTAAATTAAAAGGATCGCCATTGTATATTACAAAATGCGCGTACAGTTTTCTTACACACAAAGATGTTGAAAAATGTAATTTTCATCCAAATAAGTCTGTTCATGATAAAATTATGTTATTAGCTAATAACTTAAGTCCTGCTTATTTTAATAAAATTTTTGTTGTACCTCCAACACCTCAAAATTATTGTTGTTATACCGATTATTTGGAAGATTTTAATTATAAATTTTATTTAAAGGGTAAATTGAAATCTGTATGTGTTGAGGCTGAATTATTAAAAAAAGGGATAGATAAAAGACACCCTCAGTTGTTTAACCGATGGTTTTTTTGTAATATCGAAAGATTCGAACTAGTTGATTCATTTAATTTTTATGGATTGAAATATTTGATATTTAATGATATTTGTGAAAAAGCAAGTATTTCTTATCAAAAAAATCATATTCAAAAAATTACGCTCAATTTAGAGGTGGAAAATGGCAAAATTTGTAATTTAGATTCTATTTTAACTTTGGTAATAAAACTTTTACACGAGCGTAAAATAGTTTATGATCCATCTAATTTGAAATTTGAAATTTTAAGTGTTCAGAATAATTGGAGGCAAAAGTTAATTAATTACTCAACACGTAATTATGGTCTTGAATTTAGATTAGGCAATATATTTTATACAATTCCTGAATATTATTTTATGAAATCTTTGAATTTAATACCTTATTCAAGAGATATCAATTTTGAAAGAGAAGTACCAAGAAATTTTTATTTAACTGTTTCAGGTCGATTTAATAAATGCAAATTGTCTTTATTTTATGATTACGTTCCACACTGAGGCTTTATTAAAACTGGGAAATGTTATTGATTCTGTAATTTTAATTATGAAAGAAAATTTTTTATGATTCAGGTAAATAAAAAAAATGAAAAATGGGATTTAGTCATAGGTGGAGAAAGTTCGCTGTTTGATATAAAGCTTTTGGATTTATGGACATACAGAGATTTGCTTTTGATGTTTGTAAAACGTGATTTTGTGAGCTTTTACAAGCAAACAATATTTGGACCATTATGGTTTTTTATTCAGCCAATTTTTACGACGATTGTTTTTACTTTTGTTTTTGGAAATTTGGCTGGAATTAGTACCGATGGGTTGCCACATTACCTATTCTATTTGGCAGGAATAACAGCATGGAACTATTTTTCCGATTGTTTGACTAAAACGAGTACGGTTTTTAAGGACAATGCGAATATTTTTGGAAAGGTTTATTTTCCGAGGTTAATCATGCCATTGAGCATTGTGGTGAGCAATTTGGTGCGTTTAGGAGTGCAACTATTATTGTTTGTTGCGATAATGTTTTATTTTGGCTTTCAAGGTGCAAATTTTCATGTAACTTGGGCATTAGCTTTTTTTCCTTTTTTGGTATTGCTGATGGCGTTGTTAGGGTTAGGACTTGGGCTCATTATTACAGCAATGACGACCAAATACCGTGATTTGAGTTTCTTGGTTAATTTTGGTGTACAGCTGTTAATGTATGGTACAACCGTAATTTATCCCTTAAGTGCAGCACCAGAAAAATATAGGAAATTAATAGAATTAAATCCAATGACAGGTATCATTGAAGCCTTTAGATACGCATTTTTAGGGAAAGGATATTTTACAGCATGGAGCCTCGGATATTCTGCAATTTTCACTGTGGTCATTACCATATTGGGCATTATTATTTTTAATAAAACAGAGCGAAGTTTCGTAGATACAATTTAATGGGGAAAAACATTGCAATAAAAGTTGAAAATTTGTCAAAAGCTTATCAGCTTGGTCAAATAGGAACAGGAACAATCAGTAGAGATTTAGAAAGGTTTTGGACTACAAAAATCAGAGGTAAGGAAGATCCATTTTTAAAGATTGGACAGACAAATGATCGAACTGTAAAAGGCCAATCTGATATGGTATGGAGTTTGAAAGACATAAACTTCGATATTGAACAAGGAGATGCGGTTGGCATTATCGGGAGAAATGGCGCAGGCAAAAGTACTTTGTTGAAGTTATTAAGTAGGGTGACGGCTCCAACTACAGGTAATATCAAAGTTAAAGGAAGAATAGCATCACTTTTGGAGGTTGGAACTGGATTCCACCCAGAATTGACTGGCCGCGAAAATATTTATCTGAATGGCGCCATATTGGGAATGCGTAAAAAAGAGATTACCCGCAAATTTGATGAAATTGTAGATTTTAGCGGCGTTAATAAATATATTGATACGCCAGTAAAACGCTATAGTTCAGGAATGTATGTTCGTCTAGCATTTGCGGTTGCTGCCCATTTGGAATCTGAAATTTTAATTGTTGATGAAGTATTGGCTGTAGGTGACGCCGAATTTCAAAAAAAATGTTTAGGAAAGATGAGTGAAGTCAGCAATGGAATGGGCAAAACAGTATTATTTGTAAGTCACAATTTGAATAGTATAAATAGTTTATGTAGTAAGAGCATTTTATTGGTTAACGGAAATTTACGTAATTTGGATAAAACAAATAAAATAATTGCAGAATACAGAGAAACATTGGAAAATAAAAAAACTTATATTTCTAATGAAATATTAGAAGAGCATTTTAATAGGCCCTATAATTTTAATTATGTTCACAAAGTTAAATTTGTGAAAATGATAGTAAATTCAAATAGTCACATTTATAATATCAATGACAAAATTGAATTGGAATTTCACATTTCTTCAATTGAAAAAATTGATTCTTTAAGAATCGCCTATTCAATAAGTGATGTAGAAGAAAATACATTAGGTACTTCTTTTGGTGATGAGATCTTGTGTTGTAATGGGTATACTAAAATTAGGGTTGAGATACCAGAACTTAACTTAACACCTGGTACCTATTACTTATCCTTTTCAATCGGAACAGGGAATGAATTTTTAAATATAACCGATTTCGATATAATTTTAAATGTATATAAATTTATCATAGATGAAAAAGAAAGTAATACTCAATTACAACTGGTAAAATGGGATTCAAGTTGGGGCAAATTTATCTTACCTAAAGTAAGAATTAAAAATCAGATGAATTTATGAAACTTATTTTTTTAAATATCTAATTTATTGTGAATTTACCTTTATTTAGTTTAATTATAGCAAATTTTAATAGTTCGGAATTTATTGATGATTTGATTGATTCAATAAAAAAACAGACTTATGAAAATATAGAATTAATATTTATCGACGATATGTCTGTTGATGGTTCTTTTGAAAAGTTTTTAAATTTTTCAAAAAACCATAATAAGTTTAAATTTATTATTGAGAAAAATGAACAAAATATAGGCGGTGGAAAGACAAAAGCAAGGGCAATATCAATTGCAACAGGAGATATTGTAGCTTTTTTGGACTGTGATGATTATTTAGATTCTAAAGCAATTGAGAAAATGGTATTTGCGCATAGTTCTAACCCTAAGGTTGGATTGATATATAGCGATGCATTTCTGATAGATAGGACCGGAGTTGTTTTGCGAAAGTTATCAAGATCAAAAACAATACCAAAGGAATCAACAATATTGGATACGGATTCAGTTTTTCATTTTGCATCCTGGAAGAGTGAATTTTATAAAAATTGTAGATTTGGTTTTGATTCAAAATTTAATATTGCATATGATTTAGATTTATTTTATAAATTAGAAGAAGTGTCGGAATTATTATTTATCGATTTACCTTTGTACTATTATAGAATACATGGATCTAATCTATCTATTGGATTTAATCGAATTGGTTTGTGTTTTACAGAGTTAATTATAGCAAAATATGAAGCTCAACTGCGTAGAGGTAGTTTATCATTCAATAAAATTGCTACTGAGCTCCAAAATTCTTTTGAAAGTGAAAGAATTAAAACTATCCAATCAATAAGTGTAAAAAAAATGATTTGTATTCGATTTAGAAAATACTATGAAAAAAAGAGAAAAAATTTATTTGGCCGGTTGCGGAGGAATGTTGGGTGAAGCATTCTTTTCTGTATTTAATGATGTTTATGATTTGAAATGTACGGATATTGATTTAAATGAAACATGGTTGGATTATTTAGATTTTAGGAACTTTCAAGATTATCGTAATGATGTAATTAAATTTGCACCGGATTATTTATTTCACTTGGGTGCTCATACTGATTTAGAATATTGTGAATTGAATCAAGATGATGCATATTTGACAAATACAATTGCAGTTGAAAACGCTGTATATATTGCAAATGAACTTAATATACCTATTTTATATATTAGTACTGCAGGAATTTTTGATGGCAGTAAACAAAGTTATGATGATTGGGATCAACCTAATCCTCTTGGGGTTTACGCGAGAAGTAAATATATGGCTGAACGTTTTGTTGTAGAAAATGCTAATAAATATCTCATTTGCAGAGCTGGATGGATGATGGGTGGCGGTTTAAAAAAAGACAAGAAATTTGTTAATAAAATCATGAAACAAATTAAAAATGGTTCAACTGAACTCTTTGTTGTTGATGATAAAGATGGTACGCCAACTTATACAATTGATTTTGCAAATACTGTTTTTGAATTAATTCGGAATAAATATTGGGGCCTATATAATACTGTTTGTGATGGTCAGACAAGCAGATTGGAAGTAGCGAATGAAATTATTAGTATTTTAGGCTTAACTGAAAAAGTAAATATCACACCAGTAAGTTCGAGTTATTTTAAAGAACAATTTTTTGCTGAGCGTCCAATTTCGGAAAGATTAATCACGCGAAAATTGGATTTGAGAAATGTGAATAAAATGCGAAATTGGAAGATTTCATTAAGGGAATATATAACTAACAATTATATTGATTAATTTTATTTTCCGTTTTTTTATTTATTTAAAAATTTTTTTAAATAATCAATTGTCATTATTTAATGTTGATGATGTTAAAGTAAATGATAATTTATATCGACTCAAAAATGTTAAATTTTTAGTAAATAAAAAAAGTAATAATATAATTAATTTAGGTCGTAATTCTAAATTAGAAAAAACTAAATTTATAATAAAAGGTAAAAATAATAAAATTCACATTGGTGAAAATGTAAGAATACAGAGTACGATATTTAGTATTGAGGACAATAATTGTATTATACACATCGGAAATAATACCACTTGTGAAGGTGCGGAATTTTTAATATCTGAAAATAATAGTTGCATATACTTAGGTAGTGATTGTATGTTATCCAATGACATTGAATTTCGAACTGGAGATAGTCACACTATTATTGATTTAGATTCGTATTCAAGAGTAAATTGGGCAAAAGATATAAAAATTGGTGATCATGTTTGGATTGGGGCGCATTCTAGGATTCTGAAAGGTACAGTAATTCCAGATAACTGTATAATTGGCTTAGGGTCAGTAGTAACTGGTAAATTAAAAGCTAATAATAATTCTTTATATGCAGGTTCACCAGTCAAATTAATAAAGTCAAATATTACATGGGATAGAAAAAGATGGCAAAAATCGAACTAAATTTACTAAATTTTTAAATGAGTAACGTTAATAACAACATAAAAAGTAAAAATATATCATTTTATTTTATTTATGATAAAGAATGGTTAGGAGGTATGTATTATAAAAAGCATTTAATTGATGCTCTTTTAGAATCTGATTTTCAAGTTAATATTACAGTTTATACTGATAAGAAATCAGCATATGAAATTTCTAATTTATTACATGGTTTACCTGTGATTATTAAATTTTTTGATGTTGATATTCCGGATAATTTAAAACGTGTAGAAGATTTTTTCAGAAGGCGTTTTAATTTCTCGCTCTATGGTCTATTCAAGTTTAATTTACGAAAAACTTTGGTTTTTGATTACAAACCTATGGGCATTTTAAGGAATGTAAGAAAAAAAAACAGAATTTATTGGATTCCTGATCTACAAGATAAATTTTTGCCACATTTGTTCTCGGAGTCTCAAATAAAGTCAAAGGACAAAACTTATGTTTATTTATCTAAATATGCAAAACAAATTGTTTTATCAAGTTGTGATAGTAAAAAAAGCTTATTGGATATTTATCCCGCATTTTCAAGACCAAATTTAAAATTACGAATTTTACGATTTGCGGTTTTTCATCCGATTATCGAAGAAGAATCTATACAAAAAGTATTAAGTAAATATAACTTAATAAATGATAAATATTTCATAGTTTCTAATCAATTTATGGCGCATAAAAATCATAAAATAGTCCTTGAAGCGTTTAGTAGATTGGTAAAAAATGATTTTTATCGGGGAAATATAAAATTAGTGTTAACAGGAAGACAAAATGATCCTAGAAATAAAGATTTTTTTAAATCACTATTATTCTTAGTAAATGAAGAATATATTGGAAATGAAATATATTTTACAGGTGAAATTGATAGAATCGAACAATTGATTCTTATGAAATACGCCAAAGCGGTTATTCAACCATCATTATTTGAAGGATGGAATTCGACAATTGAAGATGCTAAAGCACTTAATCAAACTGTAGTATGTTCGAATCTTGGGGTGCATAGGGAACAATTAGTAGATTATAAATTGAAATATTTCTTTGATCCTATTAGTGATATTCAGCTTATGGAAATAATGATTAATCTATTGGAGAATGAGAATGACGAAAAATACAAATATGACTATAAAAAACAACGGGAATTGTTTCAAATGGATTTAATTAATATTTTCAAATGAAATTAGGTGTAATAGGTTATAATGGATTTATAGGTAATAATTTAATTAATTCAGAATTTGATGATTATGAATTTTTACCAATTAATTTGGATCCTGATTGGCATTATATGATAAACTTTATGTGTTTTTCTGATTTTGATGTGATTATTAATGCCGCAGGATCAGCAAATGTTAAACATAGTTTTGAAGAGCCGGCCCAAGATTTCCAAAGTAATGTATTACTTGTTTTATATTTATTGGAATGCATTCGTCGATCAAATAGTAATACAAGATTTGTTAATTTTTCTAGTGCGGCTGTTTATGGTATTCCTTATTTTTTGCCAATCAAGAATTCTGCTGAAAGGCACCCAATATCACCCTATGGTTATCATAAATTAATTTCTGAAGATTTATTAAGGTCATATTTTGAGAATTTTAAAATTCCGACTATTTCGTTACGAATTTTTTCATGTTATGGTAACAACAACAAGAAGCAAGTACTCTGGGATATCTGTAGTCAAATTGTGAAAATTAGAAATTCTGAATTATTGTTACAAGGCAATAGCGACGATACTAGAGATTTTATTCATGTTACCGATATGATTAAGCAGTTAATTTTAATCTTAGGTCAAGATTCTTTATTTGATAGTAGGTCCATAAATATAGGTAATGGAGTAGAGGTAAAAATTGGTTCAATAGCCAAAATGTTAGCTTTAGAATTTGGTTTGGACAATGTTAAATTCACTGGCAATTCTATATCTGGTTATCCTTCAAAATGGGTAGCTGATATATCGGAAGTAAAAAGCTTAGGATATAGATCTACAATATCAATAAAAGTTGGTGTTAAAATGTATTGTGACTGGTTTAAATCGTATATATCTCAATGAGTAAAATTTTCTTTGTAATAGTAACTTTTAATTCTGAGAATTATATTAGAAAATGCCTTGATTCAATTAAATTATATGAACCTAATACAAGTATTGTTGTGGTCGACAATGTTAGTATAGATAGAACTATAGAAATTTTAAGCACTTATGATAATTTACAAATTTTAAGAAATAAAAAAAACATAGGTTTTGGTAAAGCCAATAATTTAGGAATAAAATTAGCAATTGATAATGGTGCTGATTATATTTATTTGTTAAATCATGATGCTTTTTTATGTCAATCAATAACGAGTAGTTTAATTGATGACTTTAATAATTTTGATAGTTATGGTGTTTTGACTCCACTGCAAATAAATATTAATGAGAGAGAATTAGAAACAAATTTTGAGAGATTTTTATATTATCAAGGAGTATTATCAACATTTCTTGGAGATATGTTGTTTAAAGGTTCAGTTGAGGGAATTTATGAGGTAAATTTCTTTCAAGCAGCCTCATGGTTCATAAAAGTTGATGTTTTGAAAAAGGTTGGCCTATTTAATCCAATTTTTTTTCATTATGGTGAAGATAATGAATTTTTAAACAGATTACATTATCATGGCTTTAAAAGTGGAATAAATCCAAATATAAAAATTGTACACGAAGGAAATCCGCTTAACATGTCTTACAAGCGAAATTATAAAAAATATCATCGAAATAGGATATTTAATACATGGTTGATAGAAATGTTGGATATTAATAAAAATCTAGATATGTTTAAGATAATATTCTCTTGTAATTTTTTGATTAAGAGCATGTTGAAAAGTATTGTGACTTTTAGATTTCTTCGATTTCTAAGGCAAATCATTTTGTTATATAGTATAGTATCGAAAATGTTTTTAATAAAAACGATTAGAAAGAAATCAATAAACAATACAATTATATGTTAAAACCAATGATTTCGGTAATAATTCCATATTTTAATAGATTTGATTTATTAGAATACGCAATTAATTCAGTTTTAGATCAAAGTTACATTGATTTTGAAATCATATTAATAGATGATTGCAGCACCGAAGGTGAATTTAAAAGCAATAATAATAAAATTAGTTTATTTCGAATGCAAACAAATTGTGGCCCAGGATATTGTAGACAATTTGGATTAGAAAAAGCAAAGGGAGATTATATATTATTCTTAGATTCGGATGATATACTTGATCCAGATTTTTTAAGTTTAAGTATTCAAAAACATATTGATTTAAATAATACTGTTTGCTTTACATATTGTCATTCAGGTGTATTAAATACTGAGAATACATGGAACAATACTGACAAAGAATATAAGACTATTTTTCCAACATTGTTAAAAGGAAGACAATGGCCAACAACGGCATTATTATGGAATAAGAAATTTTTACCAAATTGGAATAACTTTAGGACTTGGGAAGATTATGATATTGAATTTCGGGCTGCTTTGAAATGCAATAAAATTGGATTTTTAAATAAAAAATTAGTTTACATTTCACCACCAAATCAAAATAGCCTTTCAGGAAAGAAAAAAAGTATTTCTGAAATAGAAAATCAGCTGGATGTATTGAAATTTTTGACTAATAATAAATGGGCTTATAATAAATTATTAGTTCCAAACCAAATTAGCTCAGTTTGGAATAATGTCAATTTAAGGAAAGTAAAATTAATTCGTGATTACATTGATTTAAATGTGAAAATATCTAATGAATATTTCAATCAAATTACAACAAATAAAATAGATTTAATCATTTACAAATTCTTAAATACCCTTGGAGTAAAATTTTTGAGATTATATATTAAATTAAAGATTAGAACTTTAAACTCTTGTGTAGACTATTCGGCAATATAACCCAAAATTCATCGAAACTCGAGTTTGTTGAGTTTGAGAAATTGACATTATTATCCAAATTTGGTGGTCCTGATTCAACAGATTATTACGAGGACGATCAGGCACAATTTGGATTTAACCGATTATCCATTTTAGATACAAGTGCTGCAGGAAATCAACCCATTGTATCGCCAAGTAATCGATATGTGGTGGTGATGAACGGAGAAATATATAATTTCTATGATTTGATTATACAATTTCATCTTCGAAATTTGCGCTCGGGCTCTGATGTTGAGGTTGTTGCACATTTAATAGAAATTTTGCCTTTTTCAGATGTCATTAAATTGTTAGATGGCATGTTTGCTTTGGTTGTATGGGATAAATTGGAGAAACGTTGTTTCATGGCCCGTGATTTTGCCGGGATCAAACCGCTTTTTTATTCTTATACACCAAAGGGATTGGTATTTGCAAGTCAGTTTAATCAAATAACAAAGCATCCTTGGTTAAGTCAAAAGTCAATTTTCGAAGTGGGTTTGCGTGAATATATTCAATTGGGATATATGCAGGCGCCACATACAATTTTTGAAGGAATTAATCAATTGGAACCTGGAAAATATATTGAATATTTCTGGAAGGGAGAAAAATTGAATATCAAACACTATCAATTGTTTTTTCAGGAAACACAGAAACAAATTTATCAAGAAACGGCAAAAAATACACTTGATTTGTTGCGTTTAACATTGGCGGATAGTGTAAAAAAGCAATTGATATCCGATGTCCCGTTAGGGGTATTTTTATCTGGAGGGATAGATTCTACTTTGGTGGCGGCAAATGCAGTGAAGATCAATCCAGAGATTGAATCTTTGACAATTGGTTTTGAGGACAAGGAATTTGACGAAAGTGCCCAAGCAAA
>JACCDW010207623.1_pt1 | contig 29129 bp, 33 predicted proteins | sample 7449781 | NCBI WGS metagenome assembly JACCDW01 (sample SAMN15323449, study PRJNA562643) | freshwater metagenome | isolation source: river surface water | place: USA:Blue River Watershed | collected 2017-08-18
GGAGGCGCCGCGGTCGCTGCTCCAATTGCTGCTCCAGTCGCTGCTCCAGTCGCTGCTCCAATTGCTGCTCCAGTCGCTGCTCCAATTGCTGCTCCAGTCGCTGCTCCAGTCGCTGCTCCAATTGCTGCTCCAATTGCTGCTCCAGTCGCGGTCACAAGATTCAACTGAGAGCAAAAAGAGCAATTCCAGCCCCGCCAAGAAGTAAAAACAAACTTAAAATTCCAAGAAGAATAAATATCCATGTAGAAGAACCACTTTCTTCGTCCTCTCCATCGGCTCCATCGGCTCCGCCGGCTCCGTCGGTTCCGCCTTCTTCTTTTGTCCGGAATTCACATTTCTGAACAATATTTTCGGCTGTTAATTGTCCTTCATTTTCAAGTCTCTGAATACATGTATTTAGATTTAGCGCCGTTGAAGATGCTTTTCCGTATTGAAGAATTGTTTGTTCATTGACAGAATCTGCAATTTTACACGCACCCGCGAGTGAACGTGACGGGAAATTTTTGACAAATTCATTTAGAACATCAGTCTTAGTTGTCGATTCAAGAAGTTTCTGGTATGTTAGCAAATCTTCGCATCCTGGTATATCTGGTTTACAATCTTTTACGCCATACTTTACTGCATTTCTACAAGAACATTCTTTTGAGTTTTCATATTTTTGACAATATGTCTCAACTTTATCTCGAATTGCTGTAATAACTTCTGTCGATTGGTTTACTGTTCTATTGATGTCATTCACCGATTGAATAACATTTGATGTCAATTCGTCATCCACATTCAAAGTTCGAATTGCTCCAACACATCTCGGTCCTATAGTAGCATTTGTAGACGTGCAAGCTTCTCTCACGACTGTGGGTGCACTTCTCCAATCTTCCTTTGCGGCTCGTATTAATAAATATTCATACCATGTATGCATTGTGTTCCATATTTCACTCTTGACAAATTCACTACATTTTGCAGCCGGACGCGCGTCTGTAAACGTTGAAAGTGGAACCGTGTTACAATAATCATTCTTTGCTATTTTGACAGAATCGACTTTTTTAATACCCGTTTGACTTGTCCCATCAGGTCTTATAGGAGCTTTATATTCTATTCCTAACGTATTTGAGAGATAGCTTGGTAACAATTCCCAATTTTGAATAATCCACGAATTATCAAGTTTATTGTATCCACAATAGATTCCAACATCATTTTGAGCTTTACAGTTGGTATACCCAGGTCCATTACATCCCCCAGTTTGTGGCACATCAGTTCCTTCCAAGTTTGTTGGAACTGTGTTCGTCACAACCCCAGGAATAAAATTACACGCTTTTACCCCCGTATGCATCTGTATAATTCCGTCACCACCCACGTTTCCGAGACCTACATCATAATTCGCATTTGTAAGTATACCTGTTGGGTAAATTACATTCCTTTCACGAAGCTCCGGCTTGTCTGAATAATAATTATTGACTCCTCCAATTTGTGCTGGCTGATAATTCAACCCACCATCATCAAGTAAGAATACGGTACCATCGAACAGTTTATAATCAGGGGGTTTTGCAGATTTGAGGTAAAAAAGACGTGTATCACCTTTTGCGTTTGGCTTCACCGTTGGTCTCGAATACACTTCCACATTTGTATATTCTGACGGTTTAGATCTTAGTGTAACGTCTTTGGGGTCCTTGTTCATCAACATACAATATCGTTGTTTCCCTCGTGAACCTTCTTCATCCGTAAACATTTGGAAAGACTTACAGTTGGGTTCATTATCACACGCCATTGCACAATCATCTCTTTCAAGCATAAGAGTTTGAAGATATCCTTTTGAAGAATTCTTGTCATCTATTGCAAATGAAAATTCATCTCGTTTTGTATAGCCTCGATCCTCGACCGTCCTCAATCCAGTCGCCATTCTATTAAATACAACACACAATATTTTTGTAAGATGTGTACTCCTGTGACTCTCGGTCAGCGCATGTATTACCAATTCCTCTCCGATCCAAGAATTCCTTTGGTCATTGTCAAGGGTCCTGCTGGGTCCGGAAAAACGATGATTGCAAGCAAAATTGGATCGCAATATGTTTCATCAGGGCGATATGACAATCTCGTCATCACTCGTCCTGTGATTGTAAATCCACATGGATATCTCCCAGGCACACTGGACGCAAAGATGAAACCATGGGTTCGTCCAATGAGTGACCACATTCAAACATCGAAACGCATAGAGACAATTCCCCTTGCGTATATGCGAGGTCTTACCCTCAACAACTCATTTGTCATTGCGGATGAAATGCAAAATTCGACTCAGGAGCAGATGAAGATGCTTCTGACACGAATTGGGAAAAATACAAAGCTTGTGGTCACTGGTGATCCAGACCAAAGTGACATTGGACACTTGAACGGGTTTGATGACCTTGTGTCAAGGGTTCGAAAACATGACGATGAACTTTGGAAACTTGTAGAACTTACCCAAGATGACATTCAACGCAGTGAACTCGTCAAGAGAATTCTTGGTATTTATTAAGTTGCAGAGCAAATCTCGAGTGTAAAAGCCCAATCAAGGCCATTGTTTGTCAACGCATTCCCCCAACGGTCTAGAACCTGAATCTGAATCTTGTCAATCTTTGCAGATTTGTCAGTGACGGTGACAACTGGAGGCTCAAGTGGTTCCCATATGAGCGTTGTTCCAACAGCCTGGCTTGACACGGGAATCTTGAAAGTCATCATATTTGCCTCGAGTGATGATGTTCCTAAATTTGGGATGTACAACTTGATGTAAATGTCACTGTTTACAATCGCCCCATTTGTTGCAATGATACTCGTTCCACTCTGCGCATTTGAAAACCCAAGGAGACTCCCAAGACTCGGTGGAACCAAATTGATACTTGTGACATTCTGAACACCACCAGTCGGCCCAGACCACAGATACGGTGAACTCGTTGTAATCGTTGCGGACCCAGAGTCGTGAGCATACGTAATTTTACCCGATGTCGCAGAGTATGAGAATGTTCCGACGCCACTCGTCACTGTATTTAAAGAGGTTACCAATGATGTCACATTTGCATAGTATCCAGGCACAAGACCGTATGAAACGTCGTCAATAGTGATTGTGTTTGATGGAGCTCTTACATTATAGAATCCAATGGGAAGCTGAACGCTCTTGAGCTTTATGGATCGAACATTTCGATGAGTGTTTGACAGTTGCACTGAACATTGAAATGGGTCACCACCAGTTTTATTTATAGTATCTATATGGAGCTGATACACAGTGTTCATTTAAAGTGAACAAGAATAAAATCTATAATACTTATAAATGTCGGGCGGACTCATACAGCTCGTCGCATATGGAGCTCAGGATGTCTATCTTACCGGTGAACCAAAATTTACACATTTTAGATCAATGTATCGCCAGCACACGAATTTCGCAATGGAGACGATTAAACAGATTGTCACCGGAGGAAATGCATCAAACGGACAACTTATTAACGTCACTCTTGGTCGCCATGGCGATCTTATAGGTCACACATTCGTTCAGCTCAAACCTGGTGCAGGAGTCTTTAAAACCAGTAATAATACAGTTGCCGATAGTTGCTGGATCGCCGAGAGAGCCTTCTCATCCGTTGAGCTCCAGATTAATGGTCAAACGATCGATAAGCATTACGCAGTGTGGTGGAGACTGTATTCTGAGCTGTGCCTCGATGCACACGCCAAGATTGAGTATGACAAGATGACAAGTTCTCCAGGATCGTATTCCGAGTCCAGCGTCGTCTATCTTCCACTTCTGTTTTTCTTCAACCGCGATCCTGGTATGTTTTTGCCTCTGATTGCTCTTCAATACGCAGAGGTGAAGATTATCTTTGAGTGCTCCCCATCATACAATTCATATTTCGAGAGTCAGCCAGTCGTATGGTCAAATTACATTTTCCTCGACAAACTCGAGCGAACCAAGTTTTCAACAGGAACTCATGAGTATCTCATCGATCAGGTTCAGTACAACAATGGCGAGTCTATGAATTCAGGAATTAACGAGTCTGCCCAACAAGTGACCCGCCTTCAGCTCAATCACCCTGTCAAGTTTTTAACCTGGATGTATCGCACATCAGTCACCCCAACAAACAGAAACGCTCACTGGAATTTCACATCAAACACAGCAAATGTGAATGTGACATGTAATCCTCTTCTCTTTGGAGCCAGCTCGACACATGTTCTCCCAGAACACTTTGGAGTTCCTCACGTGGCGCAAGGTCCATCGAGCATGTTTTCCACCGATGGCGATTACTCGAATGTTTCACCTCCAACAACACCAATTCTCAATGTTCTCGGAACAACAACAACACTCTCTTCCACAGGTGTTTTGGATTCGTATACAGGTGTACTTCCAGGAGACGCAGTATCAATTACAACAAACACAACTGTCACACTCAATGGCGCAACTTCAGTTCATGCAACCTTCTTCATTCGCACAATCAACACAGGAACAGGTGCAGTGACTCTTAGCCCTACATGGAGTTCGAATATGCTTTCGACATCAACAGTTACAATCGGTGGGTCTGACGATGCAACAGTCTCTATTTACAGAATGTCCAATGTATCATCAGTTGTCGCAAATACAACCTCTTCCGCGGCTCAAGGATCACAAGTGACACTTGCATCTACGCAGGGAATCGTCCCAGGATCCATTCTTCTCTTTGCTTCAAACACTACAAATGGTCCACAGGCTGGAACACCATATTATGTTTCAAGTGTTGTGAATGGAACCACTGTTCAAGTATCAACCACTTGGCCAACTGTGACTCCAGCAAACTTTACAAATACAAATGGCACACTCGTCGGAGCAACCGTCGATGTTGTTGTATTTTCATTTTTCAATGTTCCAGTGACAAATGCAATGATAGAGTCAGGACTTCAATACCCAGGTGTCGAGGTTGGTCCTCTTCACAAATTCCAACTCTTGTTCAACGGCAAGTTTCGTTTTACAGAGCAGTATGGAAAATACTTCAACGAGGTTCAGCCATACTACCACTTCAAGGGAATTCCATACCCAGGAATCTACGCCTATTCATTCGCTCTTAACGCATGTGATACTCAACCATCAGGCACGTGCAACTTCTCACGGATCGACGTCCCACAGGTTCAGATGTGGCTCAAGACGATGAATACATCTTCGCAGAATCTTGTATTTAACATATGCGCAGTCAACTACAACATTCTCAAAATTAGTTCAGGACTGGGTGGTATCATGTTTGCGAATTAAACGGAGAAACAAATTCTCAGTTCACTGTAGATGTTTCCATTGAACATTAAACTCCTTGCGATTCTTCTCGCAGTCATGTTCGCTTTGTATACATTTTCTAAAAAGTATACCATTGTCCGCAAGGTGGAGAAGAAGACAGTGAATAAAGTAAAAGCAAAGGAGCCAGTGAGTGCCCCAGTTCCAGAGCCAGAGTCTGATGACGACGAAGAAAAAGAATCTTAGAATATATAAATGGGACTTCTCTCACTTATGATGATGTTCTTTTTGTCACTTTTCGGTCTCGTAGCATCAGGAATGCTTCTACAGAAATATCGTGATGACAGTGATACGACATCTACAGGCTACAAGTATACCATATTTTCACTCGTCTTTTTCATCGTTGCAGTTCTTGGAACAATCGGATATGGTGCATACTCAATGAGTTCAGGGACAAAGGTTCCAGTCGCTCAACAGATTCCAGTTGCTCAACCAGTTCAAGTTGCTCCTCGTGGAGGAGTGCTCACTAAACTTTCAAACTTGAACCAAAAACTTTCTTAAATTTCTTGACAGCTCGTAGCTTCTTTGGTTGATTCGTAAACACCTTTTCTGTGTAATACGTCTGAATACAATTGAGAGGATCACCAGGAGTATTCCTGCGCCTCGCAAGAGTAATCTCTTCGTCAGTTGCGCCATGTCGCTTCAAAAGCCACAGATATTCCTTCAAATCCTGAATAGGTTGAATATACTTTCTCAGGATCCGAAGACGCTCTGTAAATGCAGGTTCACACAATTGAACATCAGACAAACTCACACCCCGTTTTCGAGGTTCTGGCCTTTTAAACATATAGTAGTACACAGATCAATCTTTAAATAATAAAAAGTATTAAGCGAAGAATTTAATATTGGCAATACTTGTCATTGAAGTTGATCCACAAGTTTCAGTTGTTGAATTGCATCTTTGAATATCCAAGATTATAATTCTATATCGATTATATGGAGTTGAATTATTTGTAATATCTGTTACAACTTCTAGAATAGTTCTCGTAAATATACTTTCTGCTACATTCTGTATTTCGAACCAATCAGATCCGTTATTACTTCCACATATCACATAATTTCTTGGTGCACGTGTGTAATAGTTAGCGGTTCCTACACTATTCCATATTGATAATGAAATCTTTTTCAATATAAATTGTTCTGGACACCATAGACTAATCCATTCACCGCGTCTCGTTGTTACATTTGTAATGGTTTGTACAGCACCTGTATATTGACCAGTCGACATAGTATACAATCCTCCGCTACTCGTCCAAGCTGATACATTGGTATTATCAAACGCTAAGTACTCATATCCAGAGTTGATAATACGAGTAGACGCATTTGCTATATAAAATCCATTTCCGTATGAATACCCTGAAAAATAAACAACATTTGATGACATAGGAGCTGGTGGATACATGCCTCTTACTTCACCAGATTTTGGAACTACAGTTCCCGAAGATATAGCTGGTGGAGGTGCTGGAACACCTGGAGGAAGTGGAGGAGGTGGTGGAGGAACTACACTGTAATCCATATATTTTGTGGTGTAAATTTTGAGATTACTCAACCATCCATCAAATCCTAGCCGCCCAGCGGAGGTATCTTTACCAACCACAATTGGATTTGAAGTATATGCAGCTAGAGAATTAGTAATCCAACAATACTTGTTGAGGTAATTGCCATCGAGATATATTTTATACCCATCCGAAGCAAATCCGGTTGATGTAATGGTACATGTTTTTTCTATAGTTGCTGTAACTAAAATATGATGCCATCTATTTAATTGTAATGTTGCGTATACCGAGAGGAAACGTGTACTACCCGATTGAAATCTTGACACAAATTGACCGTTCGGATTTACATACGCTTCTATTGCATTACCAACTCTGAATATATAGTGTGCCCCGGACGTTGGGAATGATTTGAACATGACATACATTTCATATCTAACAGGAAACGTGTATGGAACAGTCTTCTGTGTCACGAACCCAGTTGTTGTTGTAAATCGCATAACCGGATCTGTAGGTATAGTTCCAATGAGTTGTAATGGATTATTGTTGAGAGGACTAATATCATATGGTGTATTTACAACGCCGAAAAGTAACGATGGGTCAACTGGCTGAGTTCCAGGAACCCCTGATGTTCCTGAAATCACTCGCGTTCCAGAGGTTCCTGAATACATATCGATTATTCGTGACCCAATGGTCCCAGAAGCCCCAGAGGTTCCTGAAATCACTCGCGTTCCAGAAGTTCCTGAATACATATCAATTATTCGTGACCCAATGGTCCCAGAAGCCCCAGAGGTTCCTGATGTGAGTTGTGAACCTTGAGAACTCGGAGGTCCATACATTTTGAAAAGGAAGGCACCATTTCCTTGTGCACTTGTAAGTATTGCTAAAGTTTGGCCATTATCATTATAAATCGTTGGATTTGCTGGATAATATCCCGCACAATATACATCTCCATATGGATCAGTCGAAACAGACAATGCGACTTCATCACCGGCGGCGCCTCCACCCGCATTGATAATTCTTGAATACAAATACGTTCCATCCGATTTGAAAGCAGTTATAAATGCATTCAGGCCTGTATACCAATACCACGGAAGAGTTTTGAGTGTTTGTGTTTCATCCTTGATTAACGCATTCCGAAGACCTGTGAATGACCCAGATACATATACAGTTCCATAGAGATCACATGTCACACTCGTACTATTGTCAATACCCTGTGAATCAATAAGTCGAGTCCATATGTAATTTCCTGATGTATCGATTTTTACGACGAAAGCTGACGATTCAAAAACGGACGCTGGAAGAGTTTTGAGTATATTACCGTTTTCGGTTCTCAGTGTAGGAGTTCCTGTATAAACTCCAGTAAAATATACTCCACCAGTCGAATCACATGCGACTCCACGACCCTGTTCGACATTGGCACTATCAATAATTCGAGACCATTGATAGGTTCCATCTGTATCGAACTTTGTAATAAATGCCGCATTTCCGACGGAAATCGGACCGGATCGTGTTATGTTAGTTATACTTGAACCAGTTTGTGTCTTGATTATACCATTTCCGGTGTAATATCCTGTAAGATATACACCACTTGAATCACATGCAATTCCGGAACCTTCGTCAGTTGAACCCCCATCTAAAATTCTACTCCATATATAATTTCCAGTGCTATCAAATTTAGCAACAAATCCAGCAACACCGCTTGCTGGTGGAAGTTTTGCAATTTCTCTACCCATATGTGTCATAATTGTGCCATTTCCAGAGTAATATCCAGAAATGTATACGTTTCCACGAGAGTCGCATGCTATATTTGTAAATTTAGAAGATGGTGATACGGTTAACATTCTAGACCATTGATGAACACCAGTGCGATCAAATTTACAGAAAAATGTACTAGAATCAAAAAACGATTCGGTAGTTACACCAGATTGGTTCTTTAATACTGGGGTTCCACCAGACGAAGTTCCGCAGACATATACGTTTTCATCTGGATCACAAACTACACCAGCAAAACTGTCACCATATCCATCAACTATTCTTGAATAAAGGTAATTTCCAGATATATCGAATTTACTTAAAAATCCTGCAGATCCACTTGACGCTGGAAGAGTTCCAACCGATGAACCCACTTGATTTCGAATCGTCGCACTTCCATTATAATTTCCCGTAAAGTATACATTTCCACTCGAGTCACATGTGACTCCTAGACCTGCATCATTTCCAGCGGCATCAATTGTTCTGAAATACAGAATATCTCCACCGACTCCAGATGAAAGACGAGGACCAGAGAGACCACGAACATTTGGTGACCCGGTAGGACCTGAAGCAATTTCTTGCTCCGTAGCATCTGCACTTGCAACAATTATATTATTATACCGTAACGTAAATGAATACGTCGTTTTTGGAGTGAGTGTTGTATTCGATATAAACACCCCAGATGTCGATGAAAGTTGATCAATGCGTGCAGTTCCTAAGCTAATAGATCCTTCAACAATTAAAACTTCAACATTATAATTTGCAGTTGCTCTTAAAATGAATCCGTTTGTCGCCCCAACAGAAACCTTAGTCACTGTAAAAGTATTAATAATCAGTGAAGGAGTTGTAATTGTCACTGAAGAAACAACTGTGCTTCCATTTCTAATTACAAATGTATATTGTGTATTTGGTGCCACTGTTCGTGAAACAAACCATCCTGTCGCAGAAGAAAGACTTGAAGATGTCACAGTTCCGAGTGATTCGGAGCCCTGGAACAGTGTAAATGTTCGATCATACGGAGATGTTCCTTTGAATGTGAATCCACCAACAGAAGGTACCACAGTAAAATTACTTAATTCAGGTGGCGTCCTAAAACTTATAGTGTTCAACAGTCTAAATTCGTGTTTGATTTGAAATGTATATTGTGTATTTGGTGTCACTGTTCTTGGAACAAAAAACCCTGTCGCAGAAGAAAGACTTGAAGATGTCACAGTTCCGAGTGATTCGGACCCCTGGAACAATGTAAATGTAATATCATATGGAGATGTTCCTTTGAATGTAAATCCTGTAGGATTTGTTGTAGATGCAGTCACTGTGAATGTTGGTAAAACAACATTTGATGGAACAATATCAACCACTATAATCGAAGCAGCCGGAACACCGCCTAGCAAATCAACCCGGTCTGCTCTAACATATCCATTTTGTGGCATATTAAACGCATTATTGTATGCGTCGAATACTAATGCGGGGTTTATGATTTTTCCATCTTCTGTGATCTTCCAATGATAATGTCCATTTGTAAGTGTTATTACGTCTTCTAATCCTATATGACTCTGCCAGCAGTAGAATCTTACATATTTACCTGTTACACTATCACGGAGCGCATAAAATCCATTTCCAATTTCTGGATATCTCTCTATAACAAATACAATAGCCTCTGACCTATTTGGAGTCATTCTTAACATATCGACTGGAGGTGAACAATTTCGTGCATCTTGTAAAAATGGTCCTCGACCTATATACGATTCATATTGTGAATGTTTCAATATTATACCATATAGTGCATTTATTCCAGGATACACACCAGAAAAGAGTTGCGTTCCAGATGACCCGGTGACCCCAGAGGTTCCTGAAATCACTCGCGTTCCAGAGGTTCCTGAATACATATCGATTATTCGTGACCCAATGGTCCCAGAAGTTCCTGTGGGTGGAGGAGGTGGAGTGGTCCCAGAAGTTCCCGTGGGTGGAGGAGGTGGAGTGGTCCCAGAGGTTCCAGTTGGTGGAGGAGGTGGAGTGGTTCCAGAAGTTCCTGGAATACTTGGAGGTCCAGAAGTTCCTGGAATACTTGGAGGTCCAGAAGTTCCTGGAATACTTGGAGGTCCAGAGGTTCCTGGAGTCTGAGTGGTCCCAGAGGTTCCTGGTACTAAAGTTGTTTTTGTAGTGACTTTAGGTCCTGATGATTCAGTGGTTCCTGATGTCTCTTTATCTTCTCTGAAAAATTGAAGCCATATAAAAACGAATGATAATATGATAATGAGTATTCCTAGAATTATAAGTATAGGTATCATTTGAGATGATGAAGTTGACTGTGGTAACATCTCAACGATCCTGTACATTAATTTATGAGAAGATTAAAGTTCTGACATCTGTAAACGTGTAATGGGTTCGGCACATTGGACATTTGTTATATGAAATTTTACTGAGGCATTGAGAGCAGAATGTATGACAACACTCCTTCAAAAAGATGTCAACTGGTCTTTCAAGACACAGTGAACATAAATTGACAGGAAGATCTGCGACTACAAAGAGGGATTTAATATCATTGAGTATATCTCTGCGTTCCTGATACAAATCATCTAGATTTTCCCTTTTATTATGGAGGTTATGAATATCTCTGAATTCATTGATAATTATTTTTACCTTTTCTTTCAGTTGTGAATTGTCGAGTTCATTCACTGCGGACACAAGTATACTTTCATCAGTTTCTATGTATTTGATGTTTTTTTCATACATTTCTATATCGGCTTTTATCTCATTCAATCTCTGCGTGTATACATCAAACGTGGTTTTTACACTTTCAAACGTCACTTGGTCATTTTTATCAAATCCTTCAATGTTCATTTAAAATAAAAAGTCAGCTTCTTTTAAATGAAGATTTTACTCATGAAATCCCCAATAAAAACTAAAAAGTGGCGTGTCGTGTTCCCCGATGGTCAGAGTGTTGATTTTGGGGCGCAAGGGTATTCTGATTACACAATTCACAAAGATCCAAGACGTAAATATTTGTATTTAGAGCGCCATGCAGCACGTGAAAATTGGTCAAATCTGTATACTCCTGGATTCTGGGCTCGATGGCTTCTCTGGGAAAAACCTTCACTCTCTCAAGCTATTTCATTCGTAGAAAGAAAATTCCGAGTACAACTAGTGCGACGATAAATGGGACCAAGTTCCTCCTTGGTCTCGTGTAATACTCGATAACCTCTTGAATACTCCGAGTCGATTTACACTTGTCCTCTCGTATAGAATTTTGAAGTTGAACGATCCAACGTATCATTTCATTTTTTGTCGTTGGTATCGGATTATTTCTGATCCACGCAGAGTAGTTTGCACGACATTTTTCACACGGGAGAACGTATTGGAGTGAAAACAAAAAGTTTACATAATGCGACGGATCTGCGTCGTCTGGCATATAAATGAGTGCTGATTGGATGAAAAACCATGCATGTGGTCCCCATACATCTGAATTCATTTACTGTACCTTCATATTTTTTATGATGTGCGAACGAGCTCCATATTGAGCGTTTGGCACGACGCAAGAATATGCTTTCCCGATGTCCCTCCACAACCCATTTACATAGTCACAAGCACTCACGATTTCTTCTTCGATGCTCGTAATGTTTTTTGAATTTATTCTTCCGTAAATGTCAGTCATAATCTGGAGAAACGTTGTGTTGATAAGACCAATCTCCCTCTTCTTTTGAATCATCTTGTCACGCTGCTGAATAATAGTTTTGAAATACTCCTCACTCATCTTCTTCATTATGTATTTCACACGGTCATTCAAATTCGCCTGAAATGTATCAATCTCTTGCTGTGGCTCAACCTCAAAATCATGAAATTCAACCAAGAGACGATGAAATTTTATAATGGGTGAGGCCCATCCCACGTATCGAGCAATCGAATGAACATCCGGAAGACCTCCACACTGAACGTCTCCTATTTCTCTTTCAATCTGCCCCCTGTTTCTGAGGTATTCATAATAATGTGGATTATGAATACGTCCAGTGACAATCTGTCCAGTTCTCCAATTGAATGCAGTTTTACACGAAACGCAAAACATCTGTAGACATCCCTCGGTTTTGAATATATTCATTGAGCACTTTGGACATCTGCGATATTCGTTTGACGCAAGGTGTTTGACAGTTTCAACCGTGTTTGCATCACACACATGTTCGTCAGAATCCTTTGGTTCGTGACACTCTTTGCATGTATACAAAGAACAGACTGCACACTTCCATTTGTTATTTAGAAATCCAGAACACTTATCACGAGGGCATTTATTTTGATATTGAACATGACTGTCCGATGTGACGCCTATATGACCATTCAAAAGGAGTGTATACTCAAACATCAGCTGATCATTCTCGAGTTCAATCATCAGAATTTCACGTCGTAGATCAGTGTCAAATCGCTTCGAATCGAGATCGACGATAACGATTTGACGCCTCTGTCGAGTGAGTTCCTGAATTCTCTTCTTTTGCGCAATCGATTGTGTGATGATTTCACTTTTGCGCATTTCCAGAGCTATATAGGGTTGTGTCGCTTGGATCATAGATTTTTCAAGATCCAGAAGAATATTTTCACGTGCACGCTTGAATTCTGTATTCAGAAATGACTGTGAAAACATTTTCGAGAGTAATACACGACCCCAGGATTTCTTGCAGTTCATACAATGCGGTGATTCGGGAGACTCTAGAATATACCTTTTGGTGCATGTCATACATGCCTCATAGTCACAAAAGACGCAATTTATTTTTTTCCTTTTCGCAAGTGTGTAGTTTTCTATACATATAGGGCAACTCATCTTACTGTACAGGACTCAGAATTTTTAAAATTATTTGCTTCTCAATGTCATTTAATTTCTTGTCTGGATATTCAACAACCCATTGAATCTTGAGACGTTTCGATGGAACAATGTGGGGTCGATTCGGATTGATTACACCCGGAACAGTCACTGTATATGGACCGTCAAACAATGGAACATTAAATTGCGTCCCGACAATCATGTCACAGAGATTCAATTGGTGTGTATAGACCAAGAGCTGTCCTTCACGCGTAAAGAGATGGTGAGGTTTCATCTGAATAATAATGACAAGATCACCAGAAACTTCATTTGGTCTTCTTTGCTGGTCTCCGAGACCTTCGAAAATAATTTGGTGACCATCTTCCGTTCCTGGTTCAATTGTAATTTCAATATTCTTCTCATTACTCTTGCGTCCATTCAAACATTCTGAACATCCTCGATACGAAACACCTTGCGAATTACACATTGGGCACGGAATTGTAAAAATCGGAATAGGTGATAAACTTCCCGTTCCACGACACTGTGGACACACCACTCGACAACGAGTGCAGAATGACGCAAGTGATACTTTCAGATTCACTTGTTTTCCCTTGTATAAATCCTCCATACTGACTTTAATGTGATGAACATGAGGTCTGAGCTTTACCATAGGACCTTCAAATTGTGGTTGATCTGTGGTGAGAGCTTCATAGGCCTCTACAATCTTCTTAAATTTTTCTTCGTCACCACCCTTGTCCGGATGTTCCTTTAATACAAGTTTTCGGTAGGCCTTTCGAATATCCTCCTTTGATGCATCTCGAGAAACACCTAAAATTTCATGATAGTCTATCATTAAAAGATTTAACACCATTCACTTTAATGGATTCGATTGCTGACATTATTTTGAAGCATGATGGATATATATGGGGAGAATATGTATGGTGTAAAGTGAGATCAGAGACATCGACAAGTATTCAATGTCGTTTCGTTTCAAAGTCTCTCTTTGGGCTTTCGGATAGTCTTGTCATTCCAAAACATTTCTTGATCGACCTCAATCAACAGTTTCGAATCAAGACGATTCACAAAAACTCCATCACGCTCGAAAATGGAAAGAAGATTGATATTTTCATTCATAGCGCAGGGGATGAGTTGGATTTTATGCGCAATACAGATTTTACGTGTAATCTTTTGGATTATCGAAGAGATGGATACCTCGTGAGAGACTCACCATCCGTCATAGAATACGAAGTTTCTCCATATGAAACTGTCATCTCGCACATCAAAGAGAAGAAACTCGTCCCCGTAAACATCAAGAATGCTCTTCAACACGTGGATGAATATGTTCGAAACGGTTGGAAATCAGACACGTTTAAAAATTCAGACACAACTGGAATCTGTTCCATTTGCCACGAAGATATGTGTGACACGGTGTGTTACACTGCGCCATGTGGTCACGTTCATCACACAAAGTGCATTTCACAGTGGTTTGAGAAGAATCCAACATGTCCCCTGTGCAGAGAAGATTCAATTTAAGAAGCACCGTATTTTATATATCATGGTGAAAATACCAAAGGCACTCAGAGAACAGGTGTGGATAATATATTGTGGTCGAACATTCCAAAGTAAATGTTTTGTCACATGGTGTGAAAATGTGTTGACTCCGTTTCATTTCGAAGTCGGGCACAATATTCCGGCTTCGAAAGGAGGTAAGATATCAATTGACAACCTGCGTCCAGTGTGTTCAAATTGTAACAAGAGTATGAGTGATACATACACGATTGATGAATTTTCCGCTCTGAGTTCTAGAAGTGTAAATCATTGGGATTCATTTCGTTTCAAGGAGCCCTCGGAACCCATGTAGATGTAAATGTGCCATCAAATTCAACCTTTGGTCGACCATACGACGATTTTTGAATCATCAAGAACGCAATGAGCGCAAGAATAACTACAATAAGTATACCCTTCATACTCTATTATTGGAAAATTATTCATCGTCTGGGTCCTCTTGATATTCATCATATGTTTCGCTGTATTCTTCGTCATCTGAATTCACATATGAATACGATTCTGACTCGGACTCGGACTCTTCTGATGGACAATATTCCGATTCGGTATCGTCTTTGACATATCCATGTGCAACTTGTCTAAATCCCGGGAGTTCATCGAGAAATTCTGTAATCGATGTATCATCGATATCGTATATTTCATCCTCAAACTTGAACAATTGTTTCCCTTCAAACATGTCATCCGTTGGACTGAGGTATTTAATGTGATAAATGCCTTCATTCTCCTTGACTACACTCGCAAGAAGTTTCACCGGCTTCTTGTGACCGTCGTCGGTATACACTCTTACGATCATTATATAAGATTATGCCGGAGTTTTTAATATAAATTTTTGTAACGCACTCTGATCCTTTTTCATCGGTTTGGTTCTGCGTAACACGAGAGTATCCGATTGATCAATGATCACCTCAGTCTTCTTGTGCACCTCATTCTGAATGTGTAGCCACGGTTCATGTGGAATTTTGATTCGGGCATTGAGTGTCCCACTTCGAAACTGGTCAATTGTGAGAGTTCCTCCAAAATCGATGAGTGTGAAACGATGCGGTGCTGCCTTGACCGGTTCAATCTTCTTGTACATTCGGAGCCGCATCTGTGTTATGAGATCACTGATACGTCCACTGATTGGAGATCCTGAGTAGATGTTGTATGATTTCATACATGGCCACCCACAAAACTGACCACGCGTAAAGAATTCTCCCTTTTCATACTTGTATGGCATGTGGAACGTTTCGCCTGGGATTTCATAACAACACCACCAACATTTCATGAGTACATACATTGATTTATTCTTAAGTAATTCACAGTTGTGGTTTTACAAATGTATGAAAGACATCATTATTTAGCGTAAGAACCGGAAAATTCTTCTTTAACCAGCATTCGCTTACCGTGTCTGCGGGTGCAGATTTCTCCCTAGTAAATCCTATACAATCAGATTTACTTGTGCATGTGGTTTCGCAATCTTGAAGTGTACCTTGCATAGGTTGTGCTGGTAAATCTGTATCTTCACCCGTAAATTGAACAAAATTTTCCACTCTATATGTTGAAGACCAAGAAATCAATGTTAAAAAGGTATTACCCTCGATAGTTGTAAGTGTCCCATCTGTATTTATTCTAAATTTAAATGTGGAACTATCGAAGGCATCAAAATATTTTAATTCAGATCCAGAAATTGAATACATATAAAAAACTTGACCATTTACTTTTACATCACCATTAATAAATTCATAAATCCATCCAACATTAGATCTATATCGTTTATTTTTAATATACTGGTAATAATCGATTACCTGTTCTAATTTAAAATAATCATTCGGACCAAATGTATCTTTGTTACATTGAATCGTATAATCATCATCTATATGACAATAATTATCGTCTGGTTTTTTAATAAACATTGATTCATTTGATACAATACCCTTAAATGTGTAATCTGCGTCACCAGGTGCACAAATAATACCGCCAACCTCTGAATAACAATCTCTACCAGTCGTTGTAGATATATAGTACACATCCTGAGCCTCACGTTTAATCCTAAATTTACCAGATTCTGTAGGTTGTGTATTATTACATTTTATTACTGGATTTTCATCTGTAGATATACAATATCCATTTGTTACAGGGTTCAAAATATACGCGGTTATTTCGCTGCCGATATCAATTGGCGAACCAACTATTGGTGGTTGAGGAGTGGTCCCAGAGGTTCCCGTGGGTGGAGGAGGTGGAGTGGTCCCAGAGGTTCCCGTGGGTGGAGGAGGTGGAGTGGTCCCAGAGGTTCCAGTTGGCGGAGGAGGTGGAGTGGTCCCAGAAGTTCCCGTGGGTGGAGGAGGTGGAGTGGTTCCAGAGGTTCCAGTTGGCGGAGGAGGTGGAGTGGTCCCAGAGGTTCCCGGAATATATGTGGTCCCAGAAGTTCCAGGAATCTGTGTGGTCCCAGAGGTTCCTGGAGTTGGTGCAATTGGGCAGGTTCCAGATTCATCGATGATGTTCAGTAGAATTTCTTCATCAGTCGTGGTAAAACAGTTGGCTTGATCCTGAAGTGATGTTCCAAACCAAGACTTGACTCTCGCGAACCATCTCTTATTGAGAACAATCACAAGTGACGATATGATACATAAAACGAGTAACACTCCAATGATAATCAACGGAGTTTTATTGACCATCTAATAATTCATCAATATTTTTATAATATCTCTTCAGGTCCTTCTCGAATCGTGGGTATTCTTTCTGCTTGTTATTCTTTGCGATCCAGAGAAGATTTGACCTGGTAAATTTGGTTTCAACCTGATGTTGTGTTGGTTTTCTCGGACTCACCTTTGTCTTGACCTCTCGATCTTTATACGAGAGCGCTTGCATCACCGTGTCTGCGAGATCATCTTTCTTCTTGTGCTGATCGAAAAATGCCACCCATTCAGTCGCGTTTTCTTTGATCCAAGATGAACATCTCTCAATCGATGTATCCTTGCGCAACTTGTACTTCTTTTTTCCAGGACCACATACATCTGGAATCTTGTGCTTTGCGTCCCATAAGAGTGTTTTGATATCGTTGCACACGAAATACGCATGAAGAAAGTTTTCAATCGATTTCATTTTTCGGTTCTTTTCAGGTTGTCTCTCGATGAGGACAAGATCTAATGGATCAAGTTGCGCTCTGCGTTCATCGAGATGTTTTTTGAGCACGAGAAACAATCCATCACTGTGTTCACTTGGAATTTGGGAAACTTCCCAGAATAGAATTCGACTTTTATTTTCCATGAGACACATTGCGAGGTTCTTTATTCCAACATCGATGCTAAGTAATCTCATACATTGCATGTGATAAATGTCTTTAAGAACGTATACTTCCGGTGTATATATTTAACATCGTTCCTGGAGACCCAGTCATTCCCGATGTGCACAATTCATATGTTGTATTTGTAAGTATATTTGTAATCGAAGAAGTTCCGATTCTAAAATTGAATCCAACCGTGCTTGTATCTAACATAATTCGTATTTTATTATCATCAATTGTCGAGTAAAAAAATGGAATTCTCGATGAATATGCATTTGTAAAAATACCTTGTGTATCATTTGTAAATGTATATCGTTCAGCGCCATTCGCAAAGCATTTTCCAACCAAATTTATAGGGGTGGGTGTGACTTGAATTATTGGTTGAGGACATTTTTCTGATTCATCGATTACCTTCAACAATGTTTCCTCATCTTCAGTTGTTTTACAGTTGGCTTGATCCTGAAGCGACTGTCCAAATACTTTCTTCACCCTTGCGAACCATCTTTTGTTTAGAACAATCACAAGTGATGAAATAATGCACAGGACGCACAGCACCGCAGATATGATCAGCGGTAACCTGTTGGGAATCGGAACAGGCTGATAGTAATCCATTATTTAAGAATATCATCTATTATTTTATAAAGTATGGCTCTTACGCTCGTTGCACCTCAAAGGGTTCTGTTCAAAGTTCACAAGAATGGTTCACCACTCGTGTGGCCAGTGAATGATAAGCATGGAATATTCGCGTTTGAAAATCCTGGTCATGCGTTGTATGTCGCAATGGTGACTGAATCACATTATAGAACGCACAAAGAATGGCCTCAAGTGATTGAATTTTCATATCAGAAGGAGGTGGTTCCAACAATTCTCGGTGTCGATGAGACACCATATGACGACCTGAAATCTCTTTGCGCTCTATGGAATCTCAATCTCATTGTCGTCAGTGACATTGAAAAGATGAAAAAGAATAAATTTACATTTACGGGAAATATCGCATCATTCGAACTTGATCACGATACTCGTGTATCACATCTGAATCTACTGCTCAGGGATCCAGGCTTTTCCATTTAGAACGTCTTTAGAATACACCATCGCAAGGGAAAAGTGAATATGAATCCACTCAATGAGTTCTTCTTTTGATACTTTGATACCAAATGGATTCGTATCCATGAATTCATCAATCGGTTTTCTGGTTGTCGCAAGATGCTCGGCAAAATCAAAAAACTTTTTCAGCCACCTGACATGCACTTTATTCTGACTGTCGAATGCTTCGATGAATCTCTTTGTAACTGAGCTTGAAGTCATTTATAAGTTTCGGGACGACATTGCCTTTAATAACTTTGTAAAGACTCAAAAGAATCAAAAACCCAAGGATCCACCAGGAAATTCGAGAATCTTTTCCAAATGTGTAGACTCCACCAAACAGTTTCCCAAAGAATGTTTGTGTATCGTCAGGAGTTCCTCGAATCGCCTTTTCAATGACAGTCAATATACATATGTTATTATTACAGATCCAATGAACCAGAATTCCAAACATAAAGACGAGATTCAGGAGAACGAGTGTATCTGATCCGATAAAGGGAACACTGACTACAAATATGAATATGAGCACATGAAGTAAAAAAATAAAATCAGCAACAAGTTCTGTGCTCATATATTTTATATGTATATTTTAATGGCTGGTGGAACTGCAACATATGTGTTCATAGCCAGTCTTGTCATGTGTATACTTTCAATCTCAATTTCGTTTGTTCTCACAGTGAGTGGAAATTCATTCGCAAAAGCGACACTCGCTCGAATTATAGCTACACTTGGAGGGGCTTCACTCAAGCGTCAAGCGATGAGGGAATGTCCATCGCTTGAGCAATATCCAAAGGATGATGAAGAGGCGCTTGACTATATATCAGGGGCAAAGACGTGCCCGGAAGTTGTTATTCGAGAACCTCCTACTAAATCTGGAATTCCACCGGATTTAGGTTCAGTCACACGGACAGTCACCACTGGTTCCGGGTCTGGGCTTTAGATCAAATTCACGTTTCTCACCCTTTGAGAGTGTTTCTCCTCGAATTTCAGGGTCAGAGAAACGGACATTTACTTGAACAGTCACAACTGGTTCCAGGTCTGGGCTTTAGATCAAATTCACGTTTCTCACCCTTTGAGAGTGTTTCTCCTCGAATTTCAGGGCCAGAGAATGTAACCGCGTCAACTCGATAATCAATAAATGCTTGCGCAACCGTTGGAAATTTTTCCTTTACGTATACCCATACAAGTGTAGAAAGTTCCTGAATCTCTGGCTGAGCATGAGAATCCATGCGGAGTCGCAGAAAGTGGAGTAAATTGTGTAAATCAATTTTCCAGAAAAACTCTGTATATGTGCTTTGTGGAAGAACTGCCCGAGCAATCTCTCTTGATACCCCTGCGTCAAGCATCTTCTTGTAGAACCTAAATGCGTTTTCACATGTCTGAATATATTCATTGCGTAGCTCATCATTCACAAATGTCCCATCGGACCCCTGATGATTCGTCTTGCTTTGCCCACGAAATTCATCTGGTGTCCAAAATTCATCCTTGACAATCGAATAACGAGCAGAATACTCATTTATACTCGCAGTCCTGTGGCGCATAAGTTGTCGAGCAACAAAAATTGGACATTTGACTCTGAATTTAAACTCAACCATCTCAAACGGGGTCGTGTGCCAGTGCCGCATGAGATAACGAATGAGAGCCTTGTCTTCCGATACACTCTTTGTCCCGTCACCATAAGATACTCTGGCTGCTTGAACAATCGATGACTCGGTGCCCATCACATCGATAAGAATCACTTCCATAGTATTTTATGAACGATTCAATTATTTAAATGCAGATGAAATTTGATCAACGAGAGTTATACCACCAAACACTTGTGAAGCTGTTCTGGACTTGGTGACTGTATATCCAATAATTATTGCAACAAGAAGAATCGAAATTCCAACTGACATGAGTGACACCCCGAGAGTCTTGGGCGGAGATTGAGATCCGCTATACTTTGGAGGTGTATCATTTGTATAGAACACTTGTATAGTCTGGCCAACAGTAGTTCCAATTGGAATATTACCAATATTCACACTTATTCCATTGATCAACACATTTCCAGAACATGTATTTCCCGTGCACGAAAGAGTCTCAACCTTTCCTGATGTCACATTCTCATACTTTGGACCCACTAGAATTACTCCACCGATTGACCATAGAATGAGACACATGCACAGAGCTGAGAGAAAACTCATGAATGCTGATACTTTTCCATATCCATTTAGAGCATTCCCAACAATAGAACTCATATATGAAGATCACAGAAAAAATGTGGGACTATGAGGGGCGCAAGTATATCGGTATCGACAAAGTCATATTCAAAGTCCCATGGAGATACAATCGAGTCATGGGTCTTGAAATTATAGGAACAACCAAAAGCCTTCAGATGATTGAAGAAGGAACCATTGTCAAAGGATTTGATTTCAAAACCGTCACATGGGATGGTCACGAGTATAAAGTTTTAACACGGATTGTATTTTAATGCTGAGTCGCTTCGGTCTCGTTGTTGGATCGAGTGATGAACTCAAGAATTATCTCACTGTGCAACCAGACAAAGCGCATCCGGACTTTGCCGCTCCTCCAAAGTTTCGAGTCTATCGCAAGTATGGTGACAGAACAATTATAGTTCCTCGTTTCTGTGGTTCTGAAATAACATCCGATGTGCGCAAGGATCCAGCATTTGCACACATCGAATTTCGAGGAAAACTTCGAACAGCCACAAAGCAAAACGAGGCGTATGAATCTGCCGTTGACGCACTTACTAAAATTGGTGGAGGTTTACTCAGCCTCTACTGTGGCGCAGGGAAAACTGCCACATCCCTTGCGGTTGCGAGTCACTTTCGGGTTCGAACAATGATCCTCGTCCATAAAGAATTCCTTGCGGATCAATGGATTGAAAACATTCGACGGTTTTCTCCACAATCAACAATCGGTCGAGTTCAGGGAGACACATTTGATATCGAGAAGGATTTTGTCGTCTGCATGATCCAAACGCTCTCACAGAGAGAGTTTCAATGGAACCTCTTTGATTCAATCGGAATGCTCATTGTCGATGAGTGTCATCACATTTGTGCACGTGTGTTTTCACAATGCATGTTCAAACTGTGCCCCAAGTATATCCTCGGACTCAGTGCAACTCCCGATCGCAAGGATGGTCTGACTCGTGTTCTTCATTGGTTTATTGGCCCAACATGTTTTGAACTCAAAAGAGAATCTGAGGGTGTCACGGTTATTCCGGTCCATTATAAAAGTGTTCTGTCCGGATCATCTCTCGCTGAAAGTATTACACTCTTGACCCAGGATGACGCTCGAAATGAAGTGATTCTCAATCTTATCAAGACGATTGATGAGAATCGTAATATACTTGTGCTGACGGATCGAAGAGAACATGTCCAATACCTTGCGGACCGTCTTGATGGAGGTATATACATGGGTGGAATGAAACAGGAACAACTCGATGAATCTGCTAAAAAACGAATCATCATTGGAACATTTAGTCTCGCACAAGAAGGTCTCGATATTCCAAAGCTGGATACCGTCATCTTTGCGACACCAAAGTCTGATATTGTGCAGGCTGCTGGTCGTATTCTCAGAGGAGGGAGTTCAAATTCTCCAATTGTATATGATATTGTCGATTCTTCACTCTACGGAATGTTTACAAAGAGATGTTCTCAATACAATTCAATGAAATTTTCATTTCATAACGAAACAGAAAACTTCAGTGACACGTATAAATTTTCGGATGATATAGTATGAATTATCGTCTTGCACAGGCAATTGCAGTTCACTATATGCAGAAATATCCATCTTTGCGAGGTCTACCACTTGATCAAATTATTATACGAGGAATGATGCGTAATTCAGGAACACAGATACGCAAACCAAGACAGAAACGCAGTCCAAAACCATTAAATTTAATAGCACGTGCTAATAAGATGCGAAAAAATAGACGTGCTAATATTCTCAAGAAGCGTCGCGGGCTGTGAGGAACAAAAGTGATATTATAAATATAAGTATAAAATGTATAGGTTCGATGACGATTGATGGTCGTATCTGTTGAATTTTAGGAGGTCCTATAATCGGTTGCCACTCTGCATAATTCATTTATTAGTACAAAAGAATTTAGAGTGCGAGTTCCTTCTTCTCTTTTCTAGGACGACCCTTCTTGCCTGTTGTCGAGACTCTGATGTCCTTTGTTCCGCCTGCATCAGATTCAATCACAGAGACAATGTCAGAAACATCGTCAGCTGGTGGTGCAGGCTCTCGAGTGTTTTGCGGCATCGCAGGAGGCGTAAATCCACCAAGAAGACTGCCGATATCAAATCCAGGACCCTTCATCTCTCTTGGTCCATCGGTTGCCATGGCTCGATTCGCCTGTGCATTCTTTACAGCGTCAACCATACTCTTCATGAGATCTGGGTTCTGCTTCATCACATCATTCACATTTGGAATGGCCGCCTTGAACATTGAATTGGTCAGATGGAACATCATAGCAGAACCACCAACCATGAAGATGAGCTTAATCTCAGGAGCCACTGCAACCTTCTCGCGATACTTGGCGTAAAGCTCCTCAAAGACGCCATCGTAATCGCTCACATTCTCCATCATATTCTCAGACCATCCATCGAGGTGGATATCGAATGGATCATATCGCTTGTTGAGAAACTCGATTCCGGTCACACATGCAATCAGAATACGACGCTGAAACTTGATGGACTGCTCAGCCTCGATAGAATACATCACACGCTTGTATTCAGTTCGAAGCTCCTCGACATCATTGTGCACACTGAACTTTCGGCCTGCTAGAAATCCCTTTTTCTGGAGACGAGCGAGTTTGTTCAGAAGATCACCCTTTTCATCCTCGATACTCGTGTATCCCTCGGATGGTTTTGGTGGTTCAGGCGCATACTGCTGCGCATACTCCTCTTGGTCCATCTCCTCATCCTCGTATACAGGGGCGGACTCTTGACGAACACTTGCCTTTTGTGGGTTCATAAAAGCCTCCATCTGTGGATCGTCAGGTGGTGGCGGCTGAACAATCTTTGGTTTAAATGACACTGCTTTCTTCTCTGGTGGCTTGATTGTAATCTCATCAAGGAGTGCGAGTTCATCTGCATCCATGCTGGTATACTCTATGAAATGTTTGTCACGTCTTTAACGCAAACTCTTTTCTCTTGTACAATCAAATGAGACTTCTTCTTGTTCTTGCTATTCTGTTCCTTGTCTGGAGCTTTTTCCCTGCTTTCCGTTCAGGGTATGCAGATATTACAACGAATCTAGGCGATCTCGTCCCTGATATGTTCTCGAACAAGACTGCTCTCGAGTGTCAGGCGGGACTCATTCCAAATGGCGACTTGTATTCACAGGAGAATGGCCAGGGTGTCTGCCAGGGCCAACAGTATGTGCATAAACTTGCTCACGAGTATAAAATTGTGAATTAATAGGACAGATGTTGTATATCAACGGATATTTCTTTCTCACCGGTCCCGGGAAACAATATCAATGGTCAAGGTTCGTTGATGTTACTGGTGTAACTACAAGCGATGTTATAACATCAGTAGCAACTGACCCAAATACTAAAGATGTATATATTTCTGGCTATTATGGTTCAGGTACTCAAACTACTATTAGAGATGAATCAGTAAATCAAATAATTTCACTTCCCGTATCATCTGGGTTGGGTGGATTTCTGACAAAATTTAGTAGTTCTGGTGTATATCAATGGTCACGTATTATTGATTCTACTGGAAATGAACAAGCTCTTGGTGTCGCATGTGACTCAAGTGGAAATATATATGTATGTGGGTTTTATCAAGGACTTGTGAATATTAAAAACGATTCCGGAACAATATTAGCTACGTTACCAAACATGACTACTATGTTCATAATAAAATTTGATACGAATGGAAATTACCAATTTGCGAGATTATTACAAGATAATTCAAATGGTCGAGCGTTTAGTATTGCATGTGACTCAAGTGGAAATGTATGTGTATGTGGTCGATATGCGTCTGGTATTACTATTAGAGACGAAAACAATACAGTACTTGGAACAATCGTTGCACCAACTGGAACTGCTGGCACTTTTGCTGCATTAGTTTCTAAATTTAGTAGTTCTGGAGTTTATCAATGGACGCGAATGGTAGATGGTGATTACGAAGAAAGTTTTGATGTCGCATGTGATCTAAATAATAATGTCTACATAGCCGGTTACTATACTGGAACTCCAACGATAAAGAATCAAACTGGTGGATCACTTGGAACTCTCCCAGCGGCTGCGAATGGTGCAGCATTTCTATCTAAATTTGATTCAAATGGAAATTACCAATGGTCAAGAATAGTCGATTCTACTGGAAATGATCACGGTCGTGGTGTCGCATGTGATTTGAATAATAATGTATACATAGGCGGGTTTTATCGTGGAAATGGAATTATTAAAGATCAAACTGGTGCAACATTATCAACTATTGCCCCGTCTGGTCAAATTGCGGCATTTCTATCAAAATTTGATACGAATGGTGTTCCACAATGGACACGAAGTATTGATAGTGTAAGCGATGAGTACGGATATGGTGTAGAATGTTTGAATAATAATGTATACATGGTTGGAACTCTTTCTAATGCTAGTACTTTTGTCAAAACTGAAAGTAATGTAATAATAGGAACAATTCTAAATATTCAATCTGGTGGATTTGTATGTAAAATTAAATCAAATGGAGATTACGTATTGTCGCGCGTATTTAGATCTGTTGGGTTTGACGTAGGAAATGGGATAGCGTGTGACTCGGATGAAAACTTGTATCTATCTTTTTATTCTATTGGAAATGCACTAATTGCAGACGGTCAAAATACATATGGAACTATTCCTCCAGCACTTGTAGGTCAAGCAGGATATATACTTAAATTGGATAATAACGCGAATTACTCTACAAATACTGGAAGTCTTATATGGACGAGAATAATAGATTCTACTGTAGCAGAACAGGGTAATGGAGTCGCTTGTGACTCAAGTGGGAATGTCTATCTCGGTGGTTATTATTCATCAAATCCAACGATTGAAAGTGACACCGGTGTATCTCTCGGAACTCTTCCCGGGACTACTGGATCTACTGTAGCATTCGTTTCAAAATTTGATTCAAATGGAGTCTATCAATGGTCTCGAGTCGTCGATTCTGCTGGAACTTCTGGTTCTGATCAAGGTCTAGGTGTCACATGTGACACAATTGGTAATGTATACCTCTCTGGATTCTATACTGGAACTCCAACGATAAAGAATCAAACAGGTGGATCTCTCGGAACACTTCCTGCTTCTACTTCTACAACTAATGCGGCATTCGTATCAAAATTTGATTCAAATGGAAATTACATATGGACTCGAATCGTAGATTCTGCTGGAGCTGATCAAGGTCTTGCAATTGCTTTTGATTTTTATATCAATGTATACCTCGCTGGTTACTATACAGGAACTGCAACTATTAAAGATCAAACCGGTGCAACAATATCAACTCTTCCTGCGTCTACGGGAAATGCAGTATTCGTTGCAAAATTTATGACAGATGGAGGATACCAAGGAATATTTGTCCCAGATGGAGGCTACCAAGGAACAATAATTATGGATTCTGCCGGATCTGATCAAGGTCTTGGTGTCACATGTGACTCGAATTATAATATGTATATATCTGGTTACTATACTGGAACTCCAACGTTTAGATATGAAGATGGTTCGCCAATCTTTACTCTTCCCGCGTCTACAACGAATGCAGCATTTCTCTCGAAATTTGATTATATTGGACAGCATATATGGTCTCGAATCGTAGACTCTGCTGGCGCTGATCAAGGTCTTAGTGTCGCATGTGATCTAAATAATAATGTATACCTCGCTGGTTACTATACTGGAACTCCAACTATTAAAGATCAAAACAATACAACACTTGGAACTCTTCCTGCGTCTACGAATAGTGCAGTATTTCTTTCAAAATTTGATACAAATGGAGTCTACCAATGGTCACGAATCGTAGATTCTGCTGGAAATGATCAAGGTCTAGGTGTCACATGTGACTCAAGTGGTAATGTATACCTCGCAGGTCACTATACAGGAACTCCAACTATTAAAACGGAAACAAATCAAACTTTAAAATCTTTACCGACAGCAACTAGTGAAAGTGGGTTTTACATACAATTTAATTCATATGGTACATATTTATATTCTAGAATTGTAGAGTCTAATACTAGTGGTAGTGAAAGATTCCAAGATGTAGTATGCGATTTTAATAACAATGTATGCATAGCTGGGTTTTATTTAGGAACTGCAATTATTAAAAATGATTCTAATGCAACTCTTTTTACTTTACCTGTATCTGCTGGTGGTTCAGTAGCATTTGTATCCAAGTTTTCCCAATTTTTCTCGAATGTCACCGTAAATGAATATCCACCAACTCGTTTAACCGCAAATACATTCGTCGTATCTGGACAATCCTATGGAAACGGAACATACACACTCATAACATCATCCGAATCTACCGCAACCACTGGCCCATACCAAGCATTTGACAAGAGCGTATCCAATGTCTACCAGAGCGCAGCATCAAGATACAGTACAACAACTCCATTTGCAAATGTTGTCGCCGCATCAACTGTCATTACAAATTTCGGAACAATCGGAGGTGAATGGATCGATATCACACTTCCAAATTCAATTCAACTTTATGGATACCAGATTCAGCCGACAGCAACAATAGCGGCTGGACCTGGTACATTCTTCCTTTGCGGCCACGATGGAACAAGTTTTCAACTCGTCGATCGACGTAGTGGATACACTTGGACAAGTCAAAGTTCAGTAACTTTCAATGTGAATATACAAACATCGTATAATCGGTACAGATTAGTTGTTCCAAATCTCGCAGGAAATGCAGGAAATCTACAAATTGCAGAACTTCGATTCTTTGGAACTTAGAATGTAGTATAATATAAAACCACTTTGAGACCAGCAGCTCCCGTTCCCGCAGAAGTCACAAAAAATGCAAGGCCAGTATCATCAGCGAGTCCAACAGTTCCAGCTGCGTTCGTCAGCACAGCTGAAGCTGCACTCGTCACAGAACTTGGCTTTGTAGCATCTATTGTAAGTGCTGTAGTGAATATACTCGTTCCTCCTGCGACACTCGTTGGAATCGCAGTCCCAGAAGCCACTGAACGTATATCTATTGTGATAGCACCAGAACTACTCGGTGTGTATACATATCCCCTAACACCCTCAATTATCCATGGATAAGGAATTCTGAACCACGCAGCCGGTGTCGTGCTCACAGAGATAGTACCAGTTTCAGCACTCAACACAATCACAGCAGTCATTGGAAACCCAACCACACGTGGAATTGTTGTGGTAATTGACGATACATTAGGTGCCAAATTTTCGAAATTGAGTGTTCCCCCGCGAATAAACGTTGTTGTTTGTCCAAGTGTCCCTATAAATATATTATTATTCGCGGTCGCACCAAGTCCTATACTAGAAGTCGAACCAACTGCGTTTTGATTTACCCCGATATTTGCAATTACTGCACTGACAGAAAATGTAGTCTGTCCATTTGTTCCAATATTTACTATGTTATTTGCAAGTGCACTTGTGCCAATATCAGTCACAATTCCTTGTATCAGCAATTTCCCAGTGACTTGGTTTCCTATATATAGATTCGATGCAGCACCTGCATTTGAAAATATAAATGCATTCGAAAAGTTTGAAACTGTATTCCACAAATAATTATTCGCAGATCCATTTGATATAATATTCGATGTTACAAGTGTTATATTAGATGTTCTTAAACTTGCAACATTGGCACTCGTTGTGGTCAAATCATTTTGAAAGGTTACTGCATTCGACGAAATACTTGCAACATTCGCACTCGTTGTGGTCAAATCATTTTGAAAGGTTAC
>JACCDW010929920.1_pt1 | contig 29112 bp, 35 predicted proteins | sample 7449781 | NCBI WGS metagenome assembly JACCDW01 (sample SAMN15323449, study PRJNA562643) | freshwater metagenome | isolation source: river surface water | place: USA:Blue River Watershed | collected 2017-08-18
GCCTTCTCAGCCTTGGGGGCCTTGGGGGCCTTGGCGGGCTTCTCGGCCTTGGGCGGTGCTGCAGCATCGCCTGCCTCGCGGCGGCGGCTAGCTTCCTGCATTGCCTGGCCGTACTTTGAGGACGGGTCAGCAGCCTTGAGCTCTGCGTGGACCAGCTGGACATAGTCCAGCCAAGCCTTAGTCGCGGGCGGCTGCTCGCGCTTGGGCTTTGCGGCCTTCTCTGCCTTGGCTGCCTCGCGCTCCTCGGGAGTCAGGCGCTTGCGCTTGCCTGCATCCTTGAGCGCAGCTGCAACCGTCTTTTCATGAACGGCGGCCAGCTGGCGAATAAATGCGGCCTGCTCAACGACATTGAGCTCCTTGAAGACGGCGAGCATGTTGTTCTCGGGTGCAGGTGTGTCAGACATCTTGGCGTGTGTGTGTGTGTCGCTGGGAGGGCTGATTAGCTGTGTATGCTGTGTGGAAAGGCTTGTGAGCTGGCCTTTCTCTATCTGTTTAGTCACGGCTTCCCTCTGTGGCCAGCCCGGTTTCAAATTTTTTTTGCGGTTGATTGCGGGCCGGCATCAAGTGTAAAAAAAAATTGAAACATAGCGTTTTGCTATGGTAGGCCGTGGTAAAATAAAGAGAGACAGCGAGCCCACAAGCTGTCCAAACAACGCATACAAGCCTTCCGAGACACACAATGAGCCGTATCCCGTTCAACAAGCCCCTCCTCTGCTCAGCCCTCTTCCCGCTCTCATCAGAAGCGGAATTTGAGGAGCTTTGCCGCAACCCGCCCCCACACCTGCCCACCTGCACCTGCGTGCCGAGCGCCATGGTGCTTCGTCGTAGCCGGCGTCTGGCTGCAAAGCCCGCCGTCAACTACTATGAGGCGCCTGAGCCGAGCGAGGCTGCCCAGCGCCTTCGCGATAAGCGCCAGGCCGCGCGCGGCGGCCTCTCATGGCCCGCCTTCGTGACCGCAGTCCGCGCTGAGCTCGGCTGCACCGTCAAGCAGGCCTGGCGCGAAGCATCCAAGCGCCAGGCTGGCCTACCGACTATGACGCGTGAGGAGCTTGCGGCTGAGCGCTTTTCAGAAGTCGGCCGCCGAGTCCAGGCGCGCTCCGAGGCTGCAGTTGCCCGTCAGGAGGCGGCGATGAGGCGCCGCGCTGAGCGCATTGTAGCGCGTATGGAGCGTGATGCAGCGGTCCTAGCAGCCATGCCGCTCGCGCCGCCCTGCCTGGAGCGCCAGGATGCAGTAACTGAGTTGCCTCATGGTCCTGCGCTGGAGCGCACGGAGGCGACTGGCTGCCAGCTGCCCGAGGAGGTACTAAACCTCCCGCCTCCTCCGCCCCTACGCCGCACCTGCCAGCTACCTGGCTGCGACGAGTGGTGCACCTACTGCCGCGAGAACGACCGCATCGCCGCAGCGAACCGCGGCTGGAACCCGTTCCAGGAGCCTCGGCCCGCCTTTGTCCCGCAGCTTGCCTTTGACCTGCCTCCCCCGCCCATCGGCGCCACGGTGGTCCGCATCCCCATTGACATGCGCCTTATGACGGCTGCCGCGCTCCGCGAAATCATCGCCGCGGCGAACGCAGCCCTGAATGCCTAAACACCAAAACCCCCAAAACAAACAAAAAAAGCAGAAAAGCCATTAGATAGAAAACAAACCTATTTTTTGTGACCTACAATTAGAATGCAAGCTGCACTTCCACCCAATATTAACAACGCTGCCTTTTTGGGGGGCTTGCCACTTTGGCTCTGGCTCCAAGATAATGGCCAGAGAGTTACTCCGCAAACAATGAGAAATATTGTTGAGGGACAACATCTTATCTTAAGCCGCCTTGGAAGGGAGCCGCTGCTCGTTACAGCAGAGCATGATGCAGGTGTGCATGTTGAAATACTGGGTCTTCATTTGACAGGTCGTGGCTACAATGATGTGGTCGCCCCAGGTAATATCAGTGAGGGTGTCTGGGACCTTTACATATTGCCGAATCAGATGGCCGACCTAATTGTCCAAGTACCAGCCCTTGTACCTGTTTTTCATGCACCTGTTTTTCATATTCCTGCAGTACCGGCACCTGTAGCCCCTGCTGCACCCCCAGCCGCTGGAGCTGCAAATATCTATGCAGCACTACAATACTATAACAACAATGAAATACCGGCAATTGCAGCTAACGCAGAAAATGCAATTATGGGAACTCCAGTTGCAGCTGGCACAGAAATGGTGAATTTGCGTGGGCCGGATGGGCGCTGGAACTCTGAACTTGAAGAGCCGCGCTATTATACTTATGATACTTTTAGTCACTTGCCGCTGAAACATTTTGCTGACCAGGGTCATTTCAAGGAGCATCCATTTACTCGCTCACCATTACGACCCGATAATGTGCGCCGTTATAGGGCAGCTGGAGGTAAAAGCCGCCGCCGGCGGCAGACTAGAAGAGGGAAAAGAAAAAATTGATGTAGCTCATCACCCTAACAGTTAGGTACACACGAGAATGTCACTTACACATGACCAACTTGAGGCGCTGAAAGCAGCAAACTATGATAAGTCCCGGGCCTGGGAGGCCGCGATATTTACGGATGGCGACCAAGTCCTGAGCCATGGATGGACTGTTACACGCACGGATAACAGCTGGACCTGCAATAAAACCGGTACAGAGTATACGACGCTTAGCCGCTGGATTCGCCACAAGCTCGGGCGGCGCTCCTTCAATGTGAAAAGCAGTACATATTTGAGGGATGGTACATTCTTCCACCCCGCAGGCCTCCTACCGCCCTATACGGAGCGCATGAACTACCTTGAATTTAATCCGGCGAGCCGTGTCAGCATGACTTTTAGGGATGATATTGTTGCTGCACAAAAGCCGCAATCGTAAGACTAGAAAAAATTGAAACCCCTTGAGCAGAACAATTAGGGTACACACGCCTTCTCGTAAATTCAAGTATTGCTTTCATTTTCGAGAAATCAACAAACTACACACCATGCCTCTTCGCCGTTCCGCTCGCCTTGCTGCTAAGCAGCTGACAAAGGCACAACCGGCTTCCAAGCTGACAAAGGCTGCTAAGCAGCCGACTGAGGATGACGAGGAGAAGCTCCGCGACCGCATGATCATCACCTTCATCCGCTCACTGCTGGGGCAGATTGACACGGCGAAGGGCAAGAGCAACAAGGTCGTCCTAACGGCCACTCTCTTCCGCTTCATCAACGACAATGCCATCCACTTTGTGCGTCGCCATGGGTTCTTTGCAGCCACCTGCACCGCAAAGGCCATTGAGCTGATGGGAGATGCCGCCAGCACCTACCCTAACCTCCGCGTCCAGCTCGTGGCCTTCCTGCGCTCCATGCGCATCAACGAGAAGTTCCTGAAGCAGCTGGGTGCTTAAAGAATAACAAAAACAACAAAAACAACAAAACCAAAATAAAATTGATTTTTTCATGTACCTTAAGGGTTATTACACACTAAGATATCATGGCAGATTTTCCCACACTTTTCGGCGAGGCATCTACGGGTAAGCGCAAGGTCTGGACCATTAAGGTTGAGGACCGCGCCGGCGTAGGCGTCATCATCACCACTCATGGTTATGATGGAGGCAAGATGCAGGTGAATGAGAAGGAGATTGTGAGCGGCAAGAACATCGGCCGCAGCAATGAGACGACGCCTGTGGAGCAGGCTGTGAGCGAAGCGCGGGCCTCCTGGACCAAGAGATGTGAGACCGGCTATGCACCTGCTGAGGGTGCTTCATCAACTGGGGGTGCAGGTCGTTCTAAGGGTATTGCGGTAGAGGCACCCGCGCCCATGCTGGCTCACGACTTCAACAAGCGCGGGCACAACATCAAGTTCCCTTGCTATGTCCAGCGTAAGTACGACGGCACCCGTTGCATTGCAGTACCAGGAACTGGCTTGTTCAGCCGCATGCGCAAGGCATTCCCTAACCTTGGCCACATCAAGGCAGAACTAGCTGCACTACCAGCCGACCTGGTCCTGGACGGCGAGCTGTACTCGGATACCCTTACATTCCAGGAAATTGTCGGCATGGTGCGCCGTGAGACCCCTAAGGCCGGCGATGATGTGAAGCAGCTGCAGGTGCAGTTCCATGTCTATGATATGGTCACGGACCAGCCATATGAGGAGCGCCTTGGCCGGCTGCAGGCGCTCATGTCCGCCTTCCGTTTCCGTTATATTAAGCTGGTGAAGACGGAGATTGCAGCATCGGTGGAAGATGTGAAGCGGCTCCACGGTGCCTATGTGGGCGAGGGCTATGAGGGAATTATGCTGCGCAATGCGGCGGGACGCTATGCAGTCGGCAACCGGTCTGCCGACCTTCAGAAGTACAAGGAGTTCCTGGACTCTGAGTATAAGGTGGTTGGCTATAAGGAGGGCGAGGGTGTGGAGGCCGGCTGCGTTATCTGGCTCTGTGAGACGGAAACGGGGCAGCAATTTGCCTGCAGGCCGCGAGGCACGCGTGAGGAGCGCCAACTGCTATTTGCGGATGGCGCGGCATATATTGGCAAGCCGCTGACAGTAAGGTATCAGGAGCTGACCGATGAGGGGCTACCCCGGTTTCCTGTCGGCATTGCATTCAGGGACTATGAGTAGGAAGTATACTAATATAAATAAAAACAAAACAATCTATTTTTATAAGTATAAGTAGATGTCAACCTGTAACCAAGGTGAAAAGTATGCCGCCGGCACATTTCCTGCTGCAGGAGAGATGGCAATAATTGAATGGAGTAAGAAAAGTGCGTATTATGGTCATAAGTCAAAAGTCTATTGGCAAAGTGCAAGTGGAGTCGGATACGCTTATGAGGCGTATGGTATTAAGTATACTGCAGACGGACCACTTCATACAATTATGGCAAAGCATGTGAAGGCAATCTATAAATGTTCCGCAGAAGAGGCTGCAGGTGACCCGGAACCATTAGAGAATAATGCAGGTGCATTAGAACGGTCCATAACAAATCACCCACAAATTTTTGGTGGAAGGCGTCGCAGGAAAAGTCGTTCAAGAAAAATTGATAGTCGCCGACATCTAAGAAAGCGCACACACAAACACTAAGATGTCATATGCACAACGATTCATGCAGAAGAAGGAGACTGTGCCCGACGCAGAGGGTTGGCAGCAGGTTGGAGGAAGCCGAGTGACGGAGTACGGAGGCGGCAGCCAGCGCAAATGGGACAATGAGGGTGGTGGTCGTGGTAGCCGACTGGCTGAGCACGGAGGTGGCAGCCGAGTGACGGAGTACGGGGGCGGTGGCTTTCCAAGCGCTTTCAGCAAGCCTAAGCGTGAAGAGCGCCCTGTAGGAATGTCTTGGACAAAGCCCCAGCCACCAAAGCCGAAGGAGGTGAATCTGGACTCTGTAGAGGACTTCCCATCACTAGGTGGAGCAAAGCCAAAGGCAGCTGCAGCACCAACAGTGGGCGGCTGGGCAGCAAAGGCGGCATCATGGGCTGCAGCAGATGAGGCGGAGGCAGCTGCAGAGCGCCGGCGTCAGCTAGAGCAAGAGGAGGCAGACAAGGAACGTCGTCGCCTAACCTCTGGCATTCCCGACCTGCTAGGCACTATTCTTCGCCGCCGCGGCGATGAGACTTACAGGGGCGGTTTCCAAGAGCCGATGGATGACGACTATGAGGACCGTGCCCGCTCGCCACCCTACGACCCAGACTATGAGCTGGCGGAGTATGCAGCTGCTAGCGCACCAAACCCGCATCTTCACGATGAGGATGCGGATGATGATGGCTGGAATGAGAGTCGTTAAGCACAAACCAATAAAACAAAATAAAAAAGCAGTGAGCTATATAATTTTTAATGACTTTAATAGATATGAACGGCGCTAATCCAACGGAAGTCATCAAAAATCTGGAAAGTATCGGCTTGACAAGTAAGTATAACTCCGGTTCATTAACACCTATGGGCACTAATGGTCCTGTTGCAAGTCCTTTTTTAGGAAACTCTGAGCCTGGTGCTGCGTTCCTGTCACCTGTGGTGCGCGGTGGAAGGAGAAAGAGAACAAAGAAGCGTTCTAGACGCTCTAGGAAGACAAGACGCCACCATTAGAGTCGCGTTCATATAACTTACCGGTATCTTCATCTAGCCACTTATCCCCCGCAGGTACTAAAGTCACGCGTCGCACGGACTTCACAATAAGCGGCTCTGGCTTCACAATGATGCCGGCGATAATCATCTGTGGTTCAGGTGGCGGCAAAGTAGCAGCCTTTTTAGGAGCGGCTCTGGACGGCGGCATCTTCTTACTTACTTTTACGGGTTCATCTTCTAAGTCAATCCAGGGTAAGTCTTCAAGTTTGGTCCAAGTACCATCACGCTCTACGCGACATGCCTTCCAGCCATTTGGTGGTTTTGTAGGGCAACAGCTCTTTACAAAACCACCAAGACTTGTATAAGTAAGTGATGTGTCATCTGCATTGACCAGTATTCCTGATTGATATTCAGCCAGGAATACTTGGTCTTTATAATTATAGCGTACCACCTCCCCCTCATAGAGAGCAGTGCAAAGTGGTCGCCGGCTTGTCATGGTTGTACTTTACTTTAAGTGTGGCGGGGATTCAGTTTTTCGGGGCGTTAGTGAGAAAAGGGGTAGTGGCGGCCGAATAGGCAGCTAAAGTCCGAGCTGATGGGTCAGTTGCACCCGGGCTCCAGCGCGGCATCCAACGATAAGGAACTGTTACGCCTTCACAGTTAGGGTAGAATTGGTCAAAGAGCCCCTTATAGTACATACGCTCTGCTTCGGCGGGCGTATCGTTATTAAATGCCGGCACACGCGCCTGAATCTCCTGGTACCAGAGCTTCTGTGGACCTGAGACGCCGTCGCTGAAAGCCTCCTTCTTACGCCAAAGCACATCATTGGGCAACAGACCTGAATCGGCGAAGGCGCGGCGCAGAATCCATTTTTCTGGTTGAGTAGATGAAGGTCGGCGCAAATGTGTTGCGACTGCCCGAGCTGTTGCGACAAATTGCTTGTCCAAAAACGGTGTCCGTGGCTCCAAACCATGAGATGAAATGGACCGGTCGCTACGCAATACATCAAAATAATGGATGTCTCGTAATAGGCGCTCCGACTCAGCTTCAAATGCCTCATCACTTGGTGCAGAGTAAAAGTACATGTAGGAGCCGAAAACTTCATCACTTCCGTCGCCATTAAATACTACCTTACAGTCACTGCGCTCTGCTACCGCCTTGGCAACTAAGTAGTTCCCGACGGACGCTCGCACAGTTGTTGTATCATATGATTCAATTGCTTGGATAACTTTTGGAATGGCAGCAAAGAAATCATCTGGAGTCGCGACAATTTCATGGTGCTCGGAGCCAATCCAGGCGGCAACCATGCGAGCGTAGCGCAAATCTTCACTGCCGGCAAAGCCAATACTAAAAGTCTTCAGTCTGGGTGCGCCGGCAGCACGCAGTTCACGGGCAACTAGAGCTGCAATAAGGCTGGAATCAATCCCGCCGCTCAGCAGTGCTGCAACCGGTCGTTCAGTTAGCATCCGCTTCCTGACAGCTGTGGTCAGCGCTTCTTCAATGCAACGCTCAGCCGCCTCTTGATTTGCAAGTGTGGGTACTTTTAGGAATGGAATGCTGTGATACTGATGATATACTGGCGGTGTAGGTGCCCTTGGATCAGTAAAACTCCATGTAGCAAAAGTTCCGGGCTTAAAGACATCTACCTTTCCAGGTGGAAGTGCTTTCATTTCAGAGGCAAATGCACCATCCGCCATGAAGAGTGGGCGAACACCATAAGGGTCACGGCCGACGATGACACGCGCTCGGGCTGTGTCAACAATGACAAGTGCAAAGACACCATCTAGTGCCCTAAAGAATGACACTAAATCATCGGCATATTGCTCATACAATGGACCGAGGATTTGGCAGTCACTGGAGCCCTCTGCAACCGCGATACCATGACGAGCCGCCAAGTCCTTATAGTTATATATTTCGCCATTACAAATCCAATGGAGACCACCTGCCTGCATTGGCTGGTCACCTGCCGCAGTTAAGCCATTAATTGCAAGGCGAGTAAACCCTAAGTGTACAGGCTGATAGCCACAAAGAACCATTTTATGGGCGCTCTGTTCGGGGCCACGAGCTCTTAGCTGAGTCAGATAAGGCTCAGAATTGAAGGAAGGTGAGCCCAAAAGAGCCCAAATACCGCACATTTATAGGTTAATGAAATCTCTGCCTTAAGTAAATGCCGCCCAGGCCATTCAGAATATTTGTTCTGGATAATGACCAGACCGCTGGTGATTATCGGGCGCTTTTTTACTGGATTGAATGGCTTCGTTCAAGTAATCTTGCACCATATGTAAGACGGCAACAATTAGTTGCTCCATTCATAGCAATTTGTGAAAAAAGTGGCATACTTCGACCTGGCCTTAGAGCTCTGCTACGGCGACTTGCTTCACTTAAAATGGACGGATGGTTAGATTACTTTGTAATATATACTAATCAAACCGAAATTCTTCCATTACTATTGGGTGCTGATAAGGAAGCGCTGAATATTCCCCGACTTTTAGCGGATATCTATCGACGACTGGCAGAGGATGAAGATTTGGTTGACTTATTGCTGGTACGACCGCATGAATATGATGAAAGTGGATTATTCTTGCCAAAACGATATGCGCGTATTTTTGAAGGGCTTGATATAAATCCTCGTAATTGGAATGCCCGCAATACACTTTTCTTTGACGATATTCCTGCTGAATATATATATGATGATAATGTAATTGGAACAGGGCGTTCACATGTACAAGTGCCCGCATATATACACACAGTAGATACTGGTATACTTTTAGACTTATGTTTGGCAACTCTAACGGTTGCAGCTGGGGCACCAAAAGAGGTTCTGGGTAAATCATACATACTTTTACACGATGCACTTTTGAACTTTAAGATGCAACAAGGCGAAGGCATGGGTAAGGATGGAGGCGGTGGTTTGGGGCCATTCATGGGGCGCCTTTCACTTTATACACAAGGCTATTAAGGAATTGCGGCACATAGCGGTAGATGGCTACTAAGACGAAAGAGGAGCGTGTCTCGGAAGGTATGACAATACTTTTCAAGTTACGCGAAATAGGTGTTGAGTCTACAAATCCTGGCTTTGAGACTGTAAAGGCGGCGGTGCGGCGCTGGATTGATGATGGTGAGCCTGTGACTTTGAAGAAAATTTACTTTGGACGATTAGACCGTGTGGGTGAGCTTGTGCTGCCGCGACGAGCAGGTGTACAGCCTGGACTTACCCTGAAAGTTATAAGCGATTAGTACGAGAAAAGCATTGCACCCCGTCCACCATAAACCCTGAGGATATTATAGTTCTCCGCAAAAATATAGAGCCAGAAACGGTCCACTGTGGCTGCATTAACGCAACCACGCTGGGGCGAGATTTGTATACGCAAGTCGGTGCGGCGCAACTTATCTAAATTGGCTTCACCGTAGGGCGCAGTGAATGGGCCTCCCATGCTGAATGGTAGTGCATAGATATAGCGATTGACCCAAGGACTTTTAGTATTCGTTGTACCAGGAACAACTGAGCGGAAGAGGGCCGGACTTTGAGTAATCCATCGGGCAAAGTTACCTTCATAAATAAGACCAATAGCAGCAATAGGCTCAGAGTCCTGAAGGGCAAACGCAGGAATCAGTCGTCGCGGCGCAGCCTGGCCGCCAAGACCGACCGCATTTGGCCACCATGGTGCTAGTGGTTGACCCGGGCCAGATAAGTCTCGCGTAGCCAGAAAATGCGCATTGTACTGTGCTGCTTCATACCGCTGCGGATAAATGAACAGTGACCGCGTTGGATTTGGAATCCGGATTGGCACTGCTACCTGCGGCACTGCCTGTGTATCAAATGGTTCCAGTGTATAATGCTGAACAACGGGAATCTGCAAGTCTGCGAGGCGAAAGCGGTTAGCTTCCGGTCTATCGACATAAACATACTCGGCCAAGACATAAGTATCACCAAGGGCAGCTGCAGGCGGCATGGTGTAACCAGTGAGGGGAGAATATTTCTGAGTAGGATTGGCAGGGTCAAGGCCAGGGACTATGCTGCCGGCATCATCGGTTTTGTATAGTTGGGAGTTAAGAATGGGCCAGAGAGCACTGCCTTCCACTAAGGGGTCAGGTGTGGCCGAGCGACTGTCGGTATAGAAGAGACCATTAAAGGCGCGGAAGTTAAAGCGGAGTTGTACGAGGTCTGAGCCCATGGCATCAATGGGGAGGGCGCAGCTTGAGTCGCCGCGGCTAAACCAGAATGGGAGAGGAACACGAACCGTGAAGGGTTGAAGTGCACCAGGGCCTGTTGCTGGATTGAAGCCATTATCACGACGGCCTATGAGACGATCAACTGCCGGCACTTTTGATAGTCCTGTATTGAATTCGTCCATTGCCTCTAAAAGTCTACTGCCGAGGCGCTCAACAACTGTGCCTGAAATGGTCATATCCACATTCTGGACAAGTGCATGGCCTACGGAGTTTGTATAGCTGAACTTGGGTGCAACTGTGTCTGGTGCAGCAGCAGCGGCGGCCGCAACTTGAACAGTAGAAATATCGGGTAGCGTTGCGACAAGGAAGAGGCGCGTAATGAAATGACCTTTACGGACAAGGTCAACGGTAGCCTGGGTACCGAAGGCTGGGAGCTGATTAAAATCAAGGCGGACCCATTGTGTCGTGAAGCGTCCGGCTTTCAAATAGACTTTTAGGAATTGTTGAAAGTTTGGCTGGGCGGCGTACTTCAGCCGTTCATTTTGTAATCCATTTGTCAGTGGCCGGAGTAACGAGGCGACCATATCTGCTTATTGTGGCGACTTGGGTTTTATGTGGGCTATAAATAGAATGCATTGCAAAACAATGAAAGCGGGTGGAAAATCGCGTATACCTCAGTCGCGTAGAAGTCGTGGTATTCACCGTACAGTTAATAAGGTAAGACAGAGAATAATTGCGCCATCTAGAACTTATCGCTTATCTACTGCACATCCAATTATGCGGAATTTAACTGAAAAAAGGAAAGCAGCTAGTGAATTAGATAAGAAGATTCGTAAAGCGCTAATGGAGCGTGGTACAAAAGGTGCTAAACCCATAATTGCTAAACTTAAAAAGGAGGAAAAAACTTCTCTTGCTATTAAAAAACAAGTGCCTACAATTTATGCATCATATGATAAATTAGTGCGTTACTATAACCAAGGTAATGGCAAAGAATTTACTACTCAACTGGCAAAATTTAAGGCGGAAGCAGAGGTTCTAGTAAGAAAATTAAGTGGTAAATCATACAATCCATATATATTAACGGGTGTAATGGGTGCCAATAAGGATAGTATTCTTGGTCTATTAAGGCAAGCAAGTCAGATGGAAAAGGCGTATGCCAGTCATAAATCAACAAGTGCATCTGCATCTCGTGCTGAGCGTGTAGCACGCCGCTCAGCAGCTCGTGTACCTAATGCAGAAATGGGTGCTTCTGCAGCTGCCGGTGCTTTGGAAGCAATTGCAGAAGAAAATAATGCAGGCAATAATGACAATGACCCACTTCTTGGCATGCTTGTAGAAAAGTTACAAAAATCAATGGTATTAAAACATCCAGGAAATGCGGATAATAATAATAATGAAGACTAAGTTGCAAATAGTCGTCCACATATGCCATTCTCAAACCGAAGCCAATTAATGCCAAGTGTATAAACAAAAACCTCCCATGTCTGTCCAATATCTTGGTCAAACCCGGAAGGAACTGTAACGGCTGGTGGGACTTTAACAGTTAGGTCAAGTCGCACGCTCTGGGCTCGGCTCAGATTGGCAGAACCACTTGGCTCAAATTCACCAGGATTACGGGCAAAACTGAAACCATAGATGAAAGAGTTGTATGCCACAATACCACCCTGATGGCGCCGCGCCGCCTGTTGGCGGAACCATTGGCCTGGCTGTTGCACATATGATTTACCGTTAATCCAAATTGTGGCTTCTTGGAGTGGTTCAAATGGAATAAGATTTGGATTTGCAGTTAGTTGTGTTTCCGTGTATGCCCAGTAATTAAGCCAGTCATTATTGATTGCCTGAGCTTTTCGGCGAATAACCCATAAAATCTCTTCAACTGGATGATTCGGCTCAATGGGCAGCTGGACCCGAACGGAGTCGGCTGAGGCATTAGTCATAGTGGCGGCGTACTTTAAGGGCTGTGTGAATGGAAATGGGCTGAGTTCGCGGTACATAACTTCAAAGGGCTTACGAATGTATTGTTGGCGGACATTATTGTCTAAAAGTGTGGAGAAGACGATAAGGCGGCAGTCGGCGAAGGGTGGTGGGTCGGCCGCGGCTGTGACGGTGGTTGTTGGAGCGGGTACATATAGGGTTGGTATGGGCCCAGTTGTATAATCCGGATTAGAATTCAGGTTAAACTCAAAAGTCTGGCCAAGGGGCGTGCTTGTGCAACTAGAGCGCAAGCCTGAGACGGAGCGAACAACTTGGTCAAAGGGACGGAGCTGGATATTAACTCTTGTGCGGCCTCCAGCAACTGACAGTAAGGGGAATCCGGACCGAGTAGGATTACGGCTGAAGAAGAATGGAATAACGCAGAAGATATCACCACGATCCGTTGGCCAGGGGCGTTGTGGGTCAAACATACCAGTGGGTGCTTCAGAGAAGTCGGTGCTTGGTGGCGTAATGAGTTCAGGTATGGAGCAGAAGCCATTTCCATCACGGCCGAAGCCAAAGGAGCTATTACTATCGGGAAAGAGCTTGAATAGAATATCGGAGGCTACTGAATCAATTCGCTCAAGAGTTGTATCATCAACAATGAATTCGGCACTCTCAATGAGAACACGACCAATACCATTAGCATATGTCCAGGCTGCCTGTGGGTCAACATATTTATAGTTATTTCCGTATAGACTTGCAATAGTCAGGTTATCTAGCCAATGCCCTAGGCGAATCTGTAGGCCTACCATGTGAACAAGGTCACCGGCGGCTTGTTGGCCAATTTCAAAGGACATGTATCCGCCGAAGGCTGCAGTGCCTTTGAATTGAAAGGTCTGAATCTGTTGAGTGAAATCAATAGTGCGTCGGTCAGGGTCACGGCTAAACCAGCTAATGTCGGTATCTAATGGAAAAAGGCTGTCATCTTGACCATCGCGGTCGCATGTATCAAGGACAGTAGTGGCATCGCCGCGAGGACGCACGAAGCTCATTTCTAAGGAGCATGTATATTTGTTGTTTAACATGTAGTAGTAGAGAGGATGTTTGCCGAATTTATGGGACAGTATGGTAGCACCATACAATATGCAGTAATGGCTCTGGTGGTCTTAGCACTAATCTGGACTGTGGCTCAACTCTTAATGACAAAAGGTGGCGCAAGTCCAATGCCGCAGACGCGAGCTCTGGTTCTCAAGAAGGAGAGCCAGGAGGGGTTTTATGGCGAAGCCAACCTGCCCCAAGAAAAGGCCGGTTCCGGACTTTTAGAGGGGTTCGGCGGTGTAGCAGTCGGTGCGGGCCAGCCTGATTGTTTGCGTACACTTGCAGATGCAGCGGCGGTCTATGGGCGGTTTGTGGGCAATGTAGAGGGCGTGGAGGAGGGCTCTAAGGACTTGGCTGAGCTTCGCCTTATTTTCAGTAAGTGGGCATGCTTGAAGAAGGACTTGCTTTCACCTTCAGGAATTGTGGAGGCAACGCGCTATACGCCTTATTCTACGCTGCATGACCGTATTCCGACAGCAGATATAGCCGGCCAGTGCAATTCAAAAACAATGCCTGCCCGCGACCTGGATATTACATTTGAGACATGGCGTGACCGGGCAGTCTATCTTCTCCGGCGACTCTGCACGGCGGCCTCCCTTGGTTCCGGTGAGGTAGATGCATTAGAGAAGCAGATGTTAACAGCTTGGGCAGATGTATATGATGTAGCCAAGTCGCAGTGTTTGACATTTATCCCTTCTGGGTCTAAGTTGTTACCGCGTGATGCTGCGCCAATGACACCAGACGATGTTGCTGACCTCGGGCCTTATAAGGGTTACTACTAAATACTTTATGATAAATACCTAATTGTTGTATTATATATTACATTTAGGTATAATGTGCTTGTAAAATAGATGGGTTCTAACCAAGTAATAGACTACTTGGCGAACCACTTAGATGTCCGAGACCGGCAAAAGCAGCGGCTCGGGGAAGTATTTACGGGGTTGGAGCTTGTGGACGAGATGTTGGCGCGTATACCGGCTGCAGTATGGCGCAATCCGAACGGCCGTTGGCTGGACCCTGCTGCCGGCTTAGGCAACTTTTTGCTCAAAGCATTTATTGGTGGACGCGGCTATCCGGGGCTAATGAAGGGACTTGAAGAGTCAATTCCTGACTCTGAGCGGCGGGCTGAACACATAGTAACGAAGATGTTGTATTTTGTGGATATTAATGAAGAAAACAATAAGGTTGTGCGGCGACTTTTAGGGATGTTAGTTGAGGGCGTGAAACCGAATGTGGAGGTAGTGGACCGGCGACTCGGCTTTTTGGCCTCGCAGCTCCCTGCAGGTTGGCCCCGGACTTATGATGTAATTGTAGGGAATCCACCATATCAACTTGGGCGTGTAAAAGTAGCACGATTTACTTTAAAGTCAAAGGAGGCGCAAAAGGCCGCAGGGGCGGCGGCCAAAACCGAATCGGTCTTCTGGGCAAAGTTTGTAGTGCGTGCACTTAAGTTACTTAAGTCGGGAGGCTACCTACTTTTTGTTCATCCGATTACTTGGTTTAAGAAGGACCGACTAGGAATTCATGACTTACTTTTAGGGCGACAGTTGGAGGTTATTAAAGTATTTAGAAACTTTGAGGCACGCAAGTACTTTGGAGGTGGGGCGGGTATTATTCATGTGGCGTATTACTTACTTAAAAATGAGAAGCCACATGCCAAGACACTTATAGAGTATGCTGGAACTGACCGGTCTGACAGGATTATGTTGGGACCAGAAGTGACACTTGCACTTAACTTTAACGGTATTTTGGATAAGTTGCGCCGACGAGGGGTGAAGACTTTGGATGAAGCGGCAGACTTGGAGCTTCGGCATCGCGTTGTCGGTTGTGAAAGTCGGCGAGTCAGGTTACTTAAAATTTTAAGTGAAGATGGGACAGGAAAGTATGTGGAGGGGGCGGACCATCCGAATGCAGGACGGCAGAAACTTATAGTTGGAGGAATACATCGCCCAGTACTTTACTTTGACCGAGCTGGAAAGTACGGCTTACTTGCCCAGGGACAGCGTCACTACTTCTTAGGGTCCAAGGAGGCACTGGAGGCATTAGCTGATACTTTTAAGTACAGACTTATGACACTTTTACTTGATAATATTAAGTATGAGCAAGATTTTATAAGACCAGCAATGTTACCCGACTTGAGGACTTTGAGGCATATGTCAGAAGAGCAACTGGCGCAACACTTAGAATTAACAGCGGAGGAGCGTAGAGCAGTTAAAGCTGCACCAGAGACGGCATTTGTGCGGCGTCTTTCTTTAGCACCTTGTAAGTCGCGTAAAAATCGCGACTAGAGTTAGAAATGGACCCTAAGATTCGCTACTCTATTCATGCTGCACTCCTCTTCCTTATTATCAGCAGCCCCTTCCTCTATCGTCTTGTGCAGGGTATCCTCGGCGCAGTATTTACTGTATCTGAGCCTTCCGGCTGCCCTACAATCTTTGGCTTACTACTCCATGCCGCTGTGTTTGGCGCGCTAGTGTATTTTTTAATGACCGTCCGTTATTGAAAATAACGGCGTGAGTGACCGTCCGTTATTAAACACTTAAAATAACAACCCTAAGAGTAGATATAAAATGTCCACTATTAATGTTGTTCCAAAAGAAACTACTATTACTAAAACAATCGGCTCTATGAGCATCAGCATTACAAATATTGTATTTGGCCAGTCTGCCACTTTTAATGTGCTGCTTTTTGAGCCATCGGGTCAGCTGATTCGTTGTGACCAGCAGACGCTATCTGGTGCGGACTATGATGCCTGGGGCACTAATGACTCATATGTGACCGATTATATGCTGAACCTTTATGGTCTTACCCCACTCTCTTAATGCCAACAATTAGGGATGGAATAGCTGGACCGTATATTGCAGGGTCAATAGCAAGAATCTGGCAATCTGTATCGGAAGCTCTTGATGCAAACTCCACATACTCACCCGCATTTAGCTGTATGATATATGGCACAATGGGAAGTGAATCACCATTATTGCTATTTACGCTGATGCGACCATTTGTTTGTGGCTCATCGGACCCATTTTTCTTGAGCCAGACATAAATGTAAACCGGACTTCCACCAGTTGTTCTATGAATCTGAGCTGAGTAGGTTATTTCATATATACCACTCTGTGCAACAGTAATTTGTGTCCCACTAACAACACTTATATCGCGTTCAAGTACTGTTTGATTCAATGTCCAGATAGTTGTTCCTGTGCTACTAATATTTTGTGTCTGGTCTGAATAATAACTTGCAACCGGATTTGTACTTAAGTCACCAGGGGGGCCTTGAGGACCTTGTGCACCTTGAGTTCCAGAGCAGATATTTGGACAAACAAGAGCATATGCTCGTTTTAATGCAATTAAATCGCCTGCACTCATCCTACTTTTAGGGTTGTTACTAAAAATAGGGGTCCAAGCGCTGCTTCAGGCCTAGTCGCGGCTGCATTACTGTTCCACCGTAGCCGCCGTACCAATGTTGGGCCGTGCTTGGCCAATAGTACCCATCACTTATAAAGGTTTCCTTTGTTTGTGCAAAAACAATTAGTAATATTGCTAATAGCAATAGTATTACAATACCGTACATTCCTAATTGTTTATAAGAGTAATTTAGCGCTTAGCGCTTTATGGAGTGGCTCTTAGGAGCCACGAAAATCAGGTGCTAAGATTCAGCGCTTCATTAATGCACTCTCAATAGCCTTCTTCTTTTCCATCTCAGTAATCTCAGAATATGGTTTCAGAGGCCACTTTTGCGGTGCATTTGGGTTGGAACCACCATAAGCACCGCGGCCGCCCCATCCAGCGTAGCCACCTCCGCCGCGATGCCAGCCATCATACGCACCACCATAACCGCCAGCGACACCGGAAATAGCCGCTACATCAATTGGCACACGGACCGGCATATCCGGACTGATACCACGCGTCATCATTGCAGTACCATATGTGTGTATATCCATGGCATTTCGCCGACGAACCTGGAATAAGTAAAGTATAAGTACAATTACCGCGACGGCAAGAACAACAGCAAATGCGGCACGACCCTTCATCCTCTAACAACTGGGCCCATTAAAAAGTAAGTCCCTCCCGTAAGTCATAGGATTGCTTCTCCATTCTACTTGTCAAAGTCTGCTCTCGTATCCTCATAGAATCCTCGGTAATCCAAGGATTATAAGTAAGTTGTCTCACTGGTGCGGGCGCAGGTTCACGGACAATTAGGATTTGGGGTGGCAGAGGGGCCGGCATAAAAGCAAAGGAAAGTATAAGTGCTGCAATTATAAGAAAAATTAAGTAAAGTGTAAATACACGCATCTGCTTATCCTAAGATAAGCATTACGAAGAACTTGAGCCCAATTAGGAGCCAGATACTGCGACTGGGCTTTGCAAAGCTGAAAAGCTCAACAACTACATTATTCCAGAGCCACTGGCCAGCAAAGCCGAGAATGGCGACTGCAATAATAAAGCCAAGAATACCTGCCGTAACGGACGCATAAGCATCACGGCGAAGCTCAGAGTTTGGACCGGTGGCCATACCTTCAACAAGAGCACGGGCGCAGGTAGTAAACATTTTCTACTAGTGTCCTAGTCAAAGTTCTCATATGCAAGCTTCTCGGTCTGCTTCACTGTCTTGCGTTCATTAAGAAAGTTCAACAGCTCTGCGGCCTTCTCTTCACTCTTCATGAACTCTGCGACATGTTTACTCATATCTTTTGCACTGAGAGCTGAGGAGCGCTTGGAGCGCTTATAGAGCACACGACCATTAGAGGATTTCAGGTCCAGTGCGCCAATATTATAGCGCTTCATGATATTCATAATATATGCTTCAAGAGCTTTGGCGCGGCGCGCCTTCTCGCGAATTTGCTGTTTGAGGCCGCCCATTTCATCATTGATGCGGCGCCACTCCTGAATGGCAGTCGGCAGGGACGCAGTATCTGAATCCGCAGCTACAAGGGGATTAACACCTTCAGGCGGAATGCCAGAGCCAGGCGGCAGAATCTGATTGGCGTTCTGCATTTATTGAATACTTTGGGTATAGGCTTTAGGCAAAAATTGATGGCAGCAAAACCCCTTAATGTAAGGTACTAAAAGATGCAAGTTACTGAGGAAGACACGATGCGATTCATGAATGCGCTCTGGTATACTATAGCACAGCGTATTGTGGAACGGGTAATCGCGGTCACAGATATGGACGAGGAGCGGAAGGCTGCACTGCGACAAGCTGCACTACGCCCGATGGACTTTAAGGTAGTGCGTTCTTAAGGACATGTGCCCTTAAGCAAAGTACAGTCGCTGACTTGCCGTGAAGTTAGTGCGGCAGAGTGGGCACCTGCGACCAATCTGCCCCTTACAGTTAGTGCAGAAGCAGTGTCCACAAGGCTGTAAGGCGACAGTTATCGGGTCTTCTAGACAGACGCTACAAGTGGGTGCACCAGCGTTCTCTGCATTTGCAGGAATACGATGCAGAAGTGCCAGGTCGCGCATAACAGACCATTCTTTGCTAAGGGTGAGATACTTTTTATATGCTTCTTCAATATTGAGGTGCTCAGCCTTGCGCTTAATATAGTCAAAGTATGCCGTGTGAAGAGGGTGATTTGTCGCCTCCTCTGCGGCGACATTCAAGGCGACCAGCTGTTTTTCAGTGGCCTCAAAGAAGGCAAGTTTCTGCTTCAAGTCCTGGTCTGCGCGGGCAAGTTGACGACCAACTTCTGCGTAGCGATTAAAAAAATAGGCACTTTGTCTCTTAAAGATATCTAGGGGCGTCAAGGTCGGGTCTGTCACAGCAGCGAGTCCATCACTAATTGCTGCGGCAGCAGCATCCATGTCCTCCACAGGCTGAACATTTATGATACCACGCTCCACAAGAGCTGCGACCTCAGCCTCAGACGGATTTCGGACATCAATGCGCTTTAAGTAGTCCGCTGCAGAGGAAAAGAATTTGCGAACAAAAGCGGTGATTTGCCCACGAACTGCATCAAAGTCATCGGCGCGACCAATCGGCGCGGCAGCTGTTGCAATTGATACCTGGCGCTCTGCAATAATGCCCTCAAGGGAGCGGTGCATATTGTGCGGCACATCAGTTGCCTGCAATAACTCGTCATTACTGTTAATATCAGCATACTGACCAATCTGGAGGCCGGCGAGGTCGGCGAGGGTTGAAGGAGGAGGCGATTGGTGAAGCACAGAGCCGGCGTGGGGGGGAACATGATTATCTGCAATTACAGTTGCATCAATTGTGCCTACATTATCAATTATGATGTTGCCATTTGAACCCATTTCACGAAAAATGTTGGTGATTAGGTCATTGTTAGCACTATTAAATGTGTTATGAATGAAGTTTGCATTTTGATTTCGCAGCTGCTCAGGTGTCCACCGCTGCCCTGACATTTAGGGTTATTGCGTGGGCCATGTTTAGGCGCTCAGAGAAGCTCAATCACACGATTAAAATCTGCGATTCTTTCATTTTCCTGCGGATAGCCAACTGGATTACAGACAAAGCGAATACCATCAATTACTTTATCACTTTCACTGTGAGTATGGCCATAAATCCAGGCCCGAATAGGAGGCTTGAAGAAGCGACTACAATCGGAGGCAAAGAATTGGTTATATTTGGCATACTTTGCATACTTTGGATTTATGAGCTCATGTGCAGGTAAGTGATGACTGATGACGACAATTGGAAGCGGTGATTCCTGGACATCGGCGCATTCCAGGAATTCACATGCACCAAGATGCAGCTCATTATATAGTTCTGGTGTCATCTCGCCAATTTCATGGAAATCATTAATAAGAACGGAGGGTGCCGCTGGAATCTGGGTCCAAAGAGTTGTTCCGACAAATCGCACGCCCTCATAATCTTCATAAGAGTTATCCAAGAATGTAACATTATCTAGGTCAGCAACTGCAGCCTTGATAGATTCATGTGCCTGGTCCATTGTCGTAGTTCCGTAGTACTCGTGGTTACCAGCGATAAGAAACACTTTCTTGAATTGTGTACTCATCTCTCGTATAAACTGGCGATAAATGGGCTTTCTGGGGTAGCCAATATCGCCGGCAAGGCAGAGAATGTCCGCTGCGGCATGGAAGCGAGCCGGTTTCAGAAGTTTTGAGAGAAACTCTAAGTGAATATCGGATATATATTGAATGCGCATTTATGTGTATTCAATATATTATATAACAAAAAATCAATTTTTAAGCATAAGGCCCATTTATGCAAATGGCCCAATATGTTCAGCAGCATACTCCGCCTCAGGAATTGTGAAAGTTGCATATGAGGACGCACCATCTTCGTCATCAGGGTCAACGCGTCGGAAGACGACTGTGGGGCGGTCATCAGCCTCTGGCATTCCTAAATGTCGGCCTTTGATGATTGGTACCCGTCCACCGCGCTGCTTTCTAGTTTTGTGGCTGCGCCTGTTTCTCCTCCGCTGTCTTGTCTTTCGTCTCATTCTAAGTACATGCTATAAATTTTACTGTCTCATAACCATTTTTACCAGCCCATTCACAAATACGATTCTGTAAAGTCTCAAGCTTTCCGGCAGTTTTCAGTTCCTGACTATAAAGGAATGCACGCATAATGCGTAAGTCTTCTGTTATCTCAAAGACGGGTGGTTGCAGTGCTTGAACTGGTTCCGGTTCGGCGCGAATGCGAGGCCGCGTTTTCTTGAGGTCCGGCTTGAAGCGGCATGTGGTTGGCTGGTGACCATAAGTGGCGCACCAGTTGCAATAAATGCAGGCTGTGTGAGGGCAGGCCTCGGGCGTGTGTCGGCGACCACAGAACTCGCACATTTTGGTTACACTTAAAGTCTAGGGCTCCTAGAATCACTTTTTTTCTGGCGACCTAATAGAAAAAATGGCAAGCTGTGGAATGACTTTGAAGGGTGGCAAGCGTAAGGGTGGTCGTAAGTCGCGTAAGTTGAGCGCTGGTGCTCGTGCATGGAACCAGCATGTGATGAAGACTTTTAACGAGATGCGCAAGAAGAACCGCGATTATAAGTTTAAGGATGCGTTGAAGGCTGCAGCCAAGACCTTCAAAAAGTAAACTGACCTTTAGGGTGTGTTGAGGTTAAAACAAACACTAAATGTCATAAAAGTATGGAGGTTCCTGGGCTAACGATTACACGCGGCGATCCTGACCGGCTCAGTCCGACACTAGTTAACAGGAAACTGTTTCCTCGGCCTGCTCGCAAGAACATTGTCATTGCCAGCAGCAATATCACGGACCACTCTATTTGGACAAATGGGCTCTATCAGAATATTTATTTCATCTACATGATGTTGGAACATATGGGTTATAATCCAATCCTGCTATTCAATGAAAAATCAAAGGATGGCCCTGAGTTTATGCGGAAAATAAGGGCTAAAACGATGGAGGAGATTGTGAGGGAGCCATTTCCGGTGCATGCATATATTGAAATCGGTATGTCAATTAATCCATCACTTCGTGATATTTTCCATAAGCTAGGTGCACGCAATATTAAAATCTATCTCGGCAATATTCTAAATATTGATATTGAGACACCTATCTTTTATCCGAATATGAACTTTTCTCATCATGTTGTGGGAAATATGGATGAGATTTGGGTCTCACCGCACTATGAGATGCATCGTGAATACTCTGGTGTACTTAATCAGGTGGGAGCCAGCCCAGATAAATGCAAGATTGCGCCATATGTGTGGGAACCGGACTTCTTGACAAATTTTGGCAAGCAGCAGATGCGTTGGCGTCCAAAGGCCGAGGGTGAAGTGCAGACAATTCTTATTATGGAGCCAAATATCAGTTTTCAGAAAGCCTCAATTGCTCCAATTCTAATTGCGGAGGCATATGCTCGTGCACGACCGGATTGGCCCTGTAAGGTGGTAGTTATCAACGGCTCCCGTATTGAGCAGATTCCTTATGGTAAGGAGTGTTTCTTATCTCGGCTTGACCTTTATAGGTCAGGACGACTGGAGCTAACGGGACGAATGGATATGAAGGCGGCAATGGAAAAATATCCATCTGCTATTCCAATTTGCCACAATTACAACAATGAGTATAATTATATGTTATTTGAGTATTTTTATGGTGGTTGGCCAGTGCTACATAACTCGGATTCATGGACTGAGGCGGGCTATCATTATAAATCAGATGACTTAAATTCGGGGGTGTCAGCACTTGATTTTGCGGTGCGTTACCATGAGGAGACGCAGGAGACGGCACTTACACAGGGCCGTGCAATTATCTGGCGCCACAGCATTCATAATCCGAAAAATCAGGAGGCCTGGTATGAGCTACTTGGAGGCAAGGGGAAGGCATTCAATACCTAACGGTATGCTATGCCTAAAGGCACATAGTGCCTGAAGGCATTCAATACCTAATGGTAAAGCGTAGGAATGCGACCTAAGAGGTTGCTACGACGCCATAGGAGATATGCGGATTTATGTGTCAGGAATCGTACAACATTCCGTTTTTAGTAGTGGTATCCATTCAACGACGCTGCATATTGCATTGTCGTTGAAACAACTGGGCCATGATGTGCGAATTCTTAATATTGTGGATAATCGGGCAACCTGGTATGATGATGTACACGGTCTAGCGGCCGAAATTCCTGTAGTACAGAAGGGGGATTTTATCGGACCAAATGCGAATGTTGATTGTATTGGTGGAGCAATCAAAGCCGACCTTCTTATTGATGTAGTAGGCTGCCTAGATGCCGCTGAACGCTCGGCGATTGCAGCTAAAACGGTGCTTTTTGTTCGTAATCCTGCACTTCATTCGGAGATTGAAGCTAGTATTTATCCAATTGCACTTATGAAGCGCTCGTATGATGGAATTGTGGAAATCTGGTCCTGGGACATTTACAAGCAGATGGATTTCCAGGTGCTGATGATACTAGGGCGTTGCCCCGTGCGATCTATGCCACTTGTCTGGAGTTCCAAGATTTTAGATACATTTATGCGAGAGAACAATATTCTACCATGGCACACGGTTGCCAAATCAGGCCAGTATCCTATAACAGTTAGGGTTGCAGAGACAAATGCGACCGGTCGTAGCAGTTGTACTATTCCAATGGTGATTATGCGCGAGTTTCGCGAGAAGAATCCTGATGTTGTGAAGGACTTGTGTATTCATAATGGAACTGTGATGGCGGAGCGCCCTTATTTTAAGGAGAATGTACACTCACACACGGGCCAGGCAACTTTTGTGGGGCGCAACCGTATTCCTGAGTGGACAATGATGCCTCGGTCAGTAATGCTGGCACACTGCCGTTTTACTCCATTCAGGTGGACTTACTTGGATGCTGCATACATGGGAATTCCGATGGTGCATAATAGCCCTATGATGCGGCAATTTGGTGCAGAACTTGACGCATATTATTATCCAAATAATGAGATTGTGGCAGGTGCAGCTGCCATGAAAAAGTTACTGAGTGAAATGGATAGCGTATTTACGGATGCATCGCTACAGCGTACACGGGCGATAATGCTAGGAGCCCTAAATGTAACGCGAAATAATGGATGGGCAAATGGAGTTGAGGCGGCAATGCAGTTACCTGTTATTGCAAGTCTACCTGCTATTCCAGGTCCATCTAAAATTGCAGAACCTGCTATTGCAGAACCTGCTATTGCAGAACCTGCACCACTCAGAGTGCAGTTTATTGGAATGTGGGACCAGTTCCAGGTAACATATAATTTTTTCACTCTACTTTTACAGGCCTATTGTGATGCAGCTGGTATTGGGTGCAAAGTAGTTGGATGTGGTACCGACTATAAGGGTGCAGATATTCACTTGCGCGTCATGGGGCCATTTGGTTGCAAGGAGTCAATTATGGGAGGTGTACCGACTGTATTTACGACAAGTGAAAACATCCCTGTCTTGCCAGCCGATATTTGTGAAAAGAATAATATTAAGCTGCAGCTTGGTTTTAGTTGCGCAGCGAATAATGGCAAAGATTATATTCGGCTGCCGCTTTGGATGATGTCAATTGATTGGTTTGGAGCCGATTCTGACAAGCTTGTGAATCCACGACTAATACCCTTAGAGTATTTGACTGAGCCACAGGCGGGAAGCAAAAGAGGTGAATTTTGTGCATTTGTTGTGACAAACCCTAGTAATCAGAAGCGTAATGATGCCTTGGACCTGTTTGGAAGGGTTGGTCATGTGACTAGTGCTGGACGCTATAGGAATAATTATGGGGATGGTCTATTTGCGGGTCTCGGGGGCGGTGGTGGAGAGCAGAAGAAGGTGGAGTGGCTACGCCAATTCCGCTTTAGTATTACATATGAAAACTCTGAGGGCGATGGATATGTTACAGAGAAGCTATTTCATGCAAAGGCGGCAGGATGTGTGCCGATTTATTGGGGTGATGCAAAAGCGGCAGCCGATGACTTTGATGCTGGTGGCTACTTGGTGGCAAATGGGCGAACGGATGAGGAGCTTGTTGAAGAGGTGCGGCGTCTTGAGGCAGATTCTGCGGCTTGGAGGCAGATGGCCGAGACGCCGCTATTAACGGCTGCCAAGGTGCAAACTGTAAGGGAACGACTTGCACAGGTGGCGAGTCGGATGATAACTCTAAGTACATATGAAAAGAAAGGGGCTTCTGTTCTGGCGCTGGGTAAAGATATAAAGCCGTCTGCAAAAGAAACAATTAGAACAAATGTCGGTTCATACGGGCGAAGCTATTGATTTGCATACTTATAAATATATATTTACAACTTATGCAACGCAGAAGTTTCTACCATCACTACAGCTTTGGCTAAATATTCATACAAAGCATGCTCAGGCAGTTGGTGGACGAGTTGTTGTTTGGCTTGGAACAGATGTGCAGGAGAAGGAGAAGTTGGCAACGGCTTGGCCTGCGGCAGAGTTTAGGGTAGTACCAAGTGAGGCACCAGCTGGTTCATTTGCGGACTTCTGGGCCGCCGAGCACTATGCGTGGAAGATTTGGATTATGAAGGCAATGACAGATGAGCTGTCAAGCAATGCTCGCACAATGGTTCTATATGTAGATGCTGGAGCAGTGACAGTGAGGCTGCCAACGGAGATGATGGAGAAGGCAGGGCGCGCAGGACTATGTTTAATTGATGATTCTACACAGAAAAATATGTATTGGTTTTCTGATGTATTTAAACGCATCCTGGGTGTTCAGGAGTTTGAGCTGCATTCCAATCAGGTACTTGGGGGCCTATTTGTATATGTACCTGCACTTGCAAAGAAATTTGTGAATATTGCATATACAATGGCATGTAATCGTGATATTATTGCTGGTCCAAAGTGGGCAGGTGCGCTTCCATCTGGCCAGCCATTTGGCCATCGTCACGACCAGGCAATTTTCTCACTTCTGCGTCTGAGACACGGCATACCCACAGAGCCAATTGAGAAAATGCATAATATGAAATCAATGAAGGATGCATCTGAGTCAGGAGCAGCATTTTATGTGCATCGTGGAAACATTGTGATTGGCGAAGAGCCAAAGGCAGAAGGGTTGGCCGAGATTAATGTAATTAATCTTGAGAGGCGTGCAGACCGTTTGGCTAAATTTTATGAGAATCATCCTGAGTTGAAGGGACAGGTCCGTATTCACAAGGCAACAGATGGTCGGTCACTACAGCTTACACCAGCTATTGCCAGACTTCTTCGGCCAAATGATTTTTTCTGGAAGAAGGCAATTGCGGGTTGCGCTCTATCACACTTAGGTTTGTGGCATCGTTTTGCAACTGCAGAAGGGCCCAATGACAAGGCATTCCTTGTATTTGAGGATGATGTAAAGCTGAAGAAAGGATGGCAGAAGGAATGGAATGCCGCTGTTGGTCAAGTGCCTGGTGACTGGGATGTGCTGTATTTGGGTGGAGTGCTACCGCAGAATTGGGCGGCATTTGATACTGTGAAGGAGCGCATTAATGGTACACCCTGGTGCCGTGTTGCGCCGAACCAGATTTTTGGGCAGCGAGCGCCAACCCGTTATTTCCATTTTTGCAACTATTCATATGTAATTTCAAAGCGCGGTGCACAGAAGCTACTTGCGCTAATCCAGGCGCGCGACGGTTTTTTTACAAGTGCAGACCATATGATTTGCAATCATGTAGATTTAATGAATCTATATTTCCTTGACCCTAAGGTTGCAGGCTGTACACAGGAGGATGACCCTGCATATATGAATTCTCAGTTTAATAACTATAACAGAATTGATACATTTGATTCTGACCTCTGGACTAATGATGAGCGTTGGACTACGGGAGAGCGTGATGCTGCTCTCAAAGAGGCTGGTGCCCTAGATATTGGTGCAGCGGTTAGCACGGAAGTTATTTCTGTGAATCCGCAGGAGAGGAATCTACTTGTGCGAATGATAGGAGAAGGTGGCGAGGATTCACGAAAGCATGTTATGGAGATTGAGTGGTTAGAGGAGATGTTGAACTGTCGTATTTGGATTGAGCCAATGGTACAGACATCTGCCGAATTTAAGCCAAAAGAAGTACCATGGGTTATTGTGAGTAGACAGGACTTGGACAAGTGGAAGCAGGTTTTCAAGCATTTTGAGACCGAGAAGCGCAACTTTTATGCAATCCATTTGAGTGATGAGTTTGGACGAGATGATATCTCATGGTATTCTTCGCCGATGTGCAAGGGTGTTATTCGTAACTATTGGCGGGCAGATGCTGCGGCACTTGCACATGTAACCATTCTACCATTAGGGTATGCAGTAGGAACAAAGTCTGGATTTAATGAAAATGCAGGGCGCAATATTATTTGGTCATTTGAGGGTACAGGCTGGTTTGGTCGCGAGGAGAAGCTTTCTGCACTTAATACACTGCAGCCAAATGAGAAGCGGCTTTTTGCAAAGTGGAATGACCCTGGGCAGAAGACTCGTCCTGAGTATGCTGCACAGTTGAGCCGTTCTATCTTTGTACCTATTGTTCGCGGAAATAATATTGAAACATTTAGGTTATATGAGGCACTAGAGGCTGGTGCAGTGCCTATCTATGTGCGTGAGAACGGCGATGATGATTACTGGAACTGGCTTACTGCACATGTGCCATTGGCAAATATTACAAGCTGGTCTTCAGCCGCAACATATATGAGGTTTTTTATGGCAAATCCTGCGCATCTGAATAAGTATCGCAATTCAATTATTGGATTTTGGAAGAAGTGGAAGACCGAGTTGCGTGATAAGCTGAGCAAAATTATCTAATCTAAAGGGATAATGCTACTACAATTAGAATATGGCCACAGATTCAAAGGATTTTGGCGATTATCTAAAGCAGCTGGAAGCTCTGGTTGTGGGAAAGCCGGTGGAGCCGGCAAATCCTCGCACAGCTGAAAAGCCTGCTGAGCACTCTACAGATTACCTTGACCGCCTTCGTAATATTATTCAGGCACCTGCACCTGCACCTGCACCTGCACCCACGCCTGTCCAGAAGAAGCTTAAGTTCATGCTTATCTCTACTCATTGTCATCAGGTGACTGGTTACAGTAAGGTGTCTCATGGACTAATTCAGGAGCTGGCAAAGCAGCCATTCCTGGATGTGACACACTTCGGATTCCAGCGCATGCCCAACAAAGATTTCTCGGATACTCGTGCATACCCTGCAAATGTGAAGGTGATTGATGCGATTTCTCTTGAGCAGCCGGCAAAGCAGGGTTTCGGTTATGAGCAGCTACCCGCCAAGATTCAGGAGGTGAAGCCAGATGTTATCATGATTTACAATGACATGGCTGTGATTACGCAGTTCATGGAGCACATTAAGAAGTCTGGTATTAAGCGCGACTTTGCCACCTGGCTCTATGTAGACCAAGTGTATACGATGCAGCTGAATGGTTACATTGAGGTGATTAATCGTGAGGCGGACCGTGTGTTTGCATTTACTCAGGGTTGGAAGGATTGTCTGAAGGAGCAGGGTGTACACCGTCCGATTGATATTATCCATCATGGTTTTGACAATAAGATGTTTTACACGGTACCAAAGAAGATGGCTCGTGGAAAGCTCGGTCTACCTGATGACCTTATTCTGATTACATCACTGAACCGTAATCAGCCGCGAAAGCGTTATGACCTTATTATTATGGCATTCGTGGAGCTTCTGGTCAAGTACCCGACCAAGCCAATTGCACTAATGTGTGTATGTGATAAGGGTGAGAAGGGCGGCTGGTGGCTATTTGAGATTTTTGTGCGCGAGCTGAAGGCGCGCGGCGTGCCTGTTGACCGTTTTGCCAATCGCCTGATGGTGACACAGCGGGAGATGGACTATAAGGATGAGGAGATTAACGCATTCTATAATGCGGCGGATATTGGTATCTCTGCAGCAGATGGTGAGGGTTGGGGGCTCTGCACTTTTGAGCAGATGGGTGTTGGTGTGCCGCAAGTTGTACCGGCGGTCGGTGGATACAAGGAGTTCTGCAAGCCTGATAACACTGTGCTTGTGAAGCCGAAGCACCGTTACTATCTGCCAATGGCGTTCTGCCCTGTGGGTGGTGAGGCGGAGGCGGTGGACCCTCATGATTTGTGCCTGGGTCTTGAGCAGTATATTAATGACTCGGCGCTGCGCGAGAAGCATGGAGCGGCGGCGAAGGAAGCTGTGGCCAAGTATACTTGGGCTTCAGCTGCCAAGGGCCTTATTCGCCGCCTGAAGACTAAGTGGGAGGATGATGAATAAATTCATTCTCCGCGGCAGGCAGCTTCGCTGCCGACGAGGACGACGAGTGATGCTCTGCATCACAAGGTGAGTGCGATGAATAAATTCATTCTCCGCGGCAGGCAGCTTTGCTGCTGATAGCTTGCCCCAAGGGGGCAGCGCTCTGCGCACGGGCAAAGCCCGTAGCTGACGAGGACGACGAGTAAATGGCTATGCCATTTATCGCGCCAGCCGACTAGCCCTGCGCAGCAGGGCGCGGAGGACGACGAATGATGCTCTACATCACGAGGCGACTGCGATGAATAATTATTTAGTAAACTTTAC